>Ga0214545_1010656_pt1 | contig 13194 bp, 9 predicted proteins | sample CNSS4metaG_FD_160064 | JGI IMG/M metagenome (GOLD analysis project Ga0214545, IMG submission 160064) | Root nodule microbial communities from cowpea collected in UCLA plant growth center, Los Angeles, California, USA - CNSS4 | ecosystem: Host-associated > Plants > Roots > Nodule | place: USA... | reverse complement strand
AATTAGTCTTTTATATGCTTGGAATGTCATTGCTAATATTGTGAGTGGTGAAATTGGATGAATATGAATTATGAGAAGTTGTGGTTGAAATAGAACACATGTCCTCTTGCCAATCAGTTGGGGGCCAGCATCCGTCAGGTGGGGCCTTCCACAATGATAACACTGAGGCCTGGAAAGCTGAGGCTGTTGTGGCTGATGTGAAAACCTCCTAGGTCCCTGAGGCTGAGGCCTGAAGTATGGCTTCATCCTATCATTTGGTATGCTCACGGACCTAGATGGTCCTCCCACTTTCTGCTGTGATCGCCGCTGAATCTCGACTTCAGCTTTTAACTTCTCCATTACCCTTGCCTTCTTTACCAAGGCAGGGAATTCCTTGATAGAGAGTGGGGTCACCATGAGCTTGAGATCACCCCCTCAATCCATTCTCAAACTTCCTACACTGTCAATCTTCAGCCATCTTCAAAGTGTGAAATCTGTCTAGGTGTTTGAACCTTTCAGCATACTCCGGTACAAACATATCTCCTTGCATCAACTGCAAGAATTCAACCTCTTTGACATACCTCACACCGTCTGGAAAGTATTCAGCATAGAATTACACAAAATATACATTACACGTGGGTTGTCTACTACACAACCTTACCATGTCCGTTTAATGACATGACTGGTTCCAGTTCTGTAAAACTAGGAAAGGTGAAACAAAATTAAATTAAAATTAAAATATACATTAAATACTTCGTTTTTCATTTATTATGTATCTTATTTATTTAAAAATAAACTCACAAATATTAAAAAAAAAAACTGTTCAAATTTCTTACCTGGTTTTCTTTTAATTAAAAAAGTACCTAACTAAGACATTAACTAAAAGTAATGCATTCTAAAAAATATTAATTAAATGAATAAATTAAAAGTAATTAAAGTGTATTATATTTTAAAAAAGTATACTTTTTTTTTCTTTTAAAGAAGTACAAAGATAATATAATAGTTACGTACAAATCAAATGAAAAAGAAAATTTCATTATCATGTAAAATATGTGTTGAACATCAGAAAATTTTATTTAATGATTTTGTTAAGATAAAATTATGATAGATAAAATTAGGTATGGAAAGGAGTTTCGATAGGGTTAAAAATCACTTAACAAACTTTTTCTAAGATAGCTATTAGAAGGAGAAAGAGTTTCGGGCAATTATATGTAAAACATGTTTTAAAAGAGATGCTAAAGAGAAGATGAAACATCTAATAAACTTAGAAAGTGGGATTTCGTAAAATAATAAAGATTAAAAGTATTATAACGATAATTTCTAGCTTATAAATAGGAAGTTATTTTTTATGCTATTGAATAAATATATAAATTATTTCTTAAACTTTTTTTTTTTAAGTTCAAAAATTAAGTACACAATGTCTTTATAAGCCAAATTGATAAAAAATTTTAAGGATATGCAAAACACAACTAATATAAATCATTCAAAAGACAGAGGTCTTACATCTTATAAAATAAATTCTCGATACCAATAACATCTTGTTAGTGAACTATGATCATAAACTCTGTATAGAAACATCAAGACATCATAGAAAAGAAAATTACATGTAACAAATTCACCCCATTAACAAATATAACCAATGGAAAAATAAACTCGTGTGAAGAGAACACAAATTTCTATTTCACGATGGTTTTCTAAAATCTCACAAAGAATGCTTCTTTCTTAGCTCAATCGAACTCTCTCAAAAGCAAACATACTTCTAAAATTTTTTCTTAAAATATCATGTTGAAAGAAGTCAGAATGAGAGAGTTATATTAATTTTAAGTTATCAATTTTAATAGAGTTTTAATCTATTAATTTTACTTACGATTAAATAAATATATAATCAATTAAAATGTTCTTTAAAGAGTAACATTTGTGATTTCATTGGTACTTTTGATTACTTGTTTTAGTTCTCCTTTGTCCAAGTTTTCAACAACATTGATGTTCCCTTTACTAACCTGAACCTCTTCCTTCTTTAGACTAGTGATACTCTTCTAAACACTTGGAATGATGTCAATGTTTACACTTTTTACTTTAGATTTTAATACATTTCCTACACTTAATATTTGGGGGCTTCTCGCTGCACCCGCAAACCTCTCATGTACCCCCAATAATTACCCTTTTGACCCTAATCAATTTTTACCTGTCAAGGTGGGTGGGTGAAAGCAATGTAATTACCCCTCCCCCTCGGTAATTACACTCCCTCTTTTTCCCTTCGACAACCTCACCCTCTACGGTGACGCCTTCTTTTCTCACAAAGCCATCACTCTCACCACCCACCAACCCATCTGCTTCTCCTCCTCCATCGGCAAAGCCTTCTTCATCTACCCCCTCCGTTTTCTTGACCCCCAAACCAACTCCACCGCTTCCTTCTCCTCCCGCTTCTCCTTCTCCATCATCTCCTCTCCCTCATGCCCCTCCGGTGAAGGCCTCGCCTTCCGCATCGCCTCCTCCACCCACTTCCCCGCCCTCTCCATGGGCCTCCCCCAACCCTCCCCCAGCTCAACCTCCTTCTTCGCCGTCGAGTTCGACACTACCTTCGACCCCTTCCTCGGCGACATCAATGAAAACCACGTGGCCTTCGACGTCAATAATGCCTCCTCCTCTATGTCCGTCGACGCCTTCTCCCGCGGCATTGACCTCAAGAGTGGCAAACTCATCACTGCATGGGTGGAGTCATGCAATCAAGATGGTACGTGTCTGGCTCGCTTATTCCTCCACCAGACCTTCCACTCCCATTCTTGTTTCCCAAATAGACCTCTTTGAGACATTTGAAGACTTCATGCACGTTGGTTTCACTGCCTCCAATGGGGAGGGGTCAAGTGATTACACAGGTAAGTATCAAAAACGAAATTCGTGATCCGTTTCAGAAAAGTATGAAACGGATTCCAAAATTCGTTTCATAAAAAAACATGAAAATTTATGAAACGGATTTTGGAATCCGTTTCATACTTTTCTGAAACGGATCACGAATTCCATTTCTGAAAAAAAAAATTAAAATTTGTGAAATAGAATTCGTGATCCGTTTCAGAAAAGTAAGAAACGGATCCCAAATCATAAAAAACGTGAAAACTTATGAAACGGATTTCAAGATTTGTTTCATACTTTTCTGAAACGGATCACGAATTCCGTTTCTGAAAAAAAAAATTAAAAAAATACCAAATTGACCGCTTTGGAGAGAATGAAGCACATAGAAGAGAATTAAAATGAAGGGACCACACTCAGAAAGCACAAAGGACCACTTTGGAGAAGAAACGGAGAGGATAAAGAAGTTGTCGAAATAATTGGGGGTGCAGCTCAGATAAGCAAAATATGTTACCGCAGTAAATATCATTTACTGCTCTTCCACCCATTTTCACTCACTACCAATTACAAATTAATTAGGAATAAAATGGTAAATTTGGAAGGTACTGAAGAAGACTTGAAGGCGCACGGAGAAGGCGCCTAATATTTTTATATTGGTTCATCTATAAATCCATAATAAATTTGTTCTTTATTAACTTAATTAAGTTTCATTTAGTAGACTACCACCATAAGATACAACGTGAATATCCTTTGGACATTATTTACTCTTAACTAAAATTGAGTATTATTTTAACGACAACATTTATTAGCTAAAATTAAGTATTATTTGGAATGTAATAATTGAGTTTTAATTTTGTATATTTTATTTCTTATTTCTAAAATTGTCCGGTAGATTCTATAAATTGTTCGAAAGGATATGTGTATATATTTAATGTTGTATAATAAGAAAAGTAAGTGAATATCATTCTATTATCTTTTATTATTGATAAAAAAAAAGTTGTACGATTTTATTTAAGTGGTGTATCATAATTTTTATTAATATATAAGAAAGATATTTCTTTAAACTTTATAGGAAGAAAATAAAGAGACATTTGAAAAATTTTAAATTTGAACATTTTTTTTATAATTTTTTAAAAGTAAATTTAACTTTATTGCTTCATTTCATTAATGTTTGTAAAATAATAAATGTTTTTATTGTCATGACATTTTATTTATGTGTAATTATATAATATTTTCTATAATTATGTCACTTTTATCCAATTAATATTAGATACTTTAATTTGAATTTTATAGATTTAATATTGAATTAACAAGAATACATTTGATAATACATTTGAATTTTATTTATGTGTACTATGCTCTTTTCTTTTTTATTTTATTATCTTTCTTTAATTGTTTGTTGTATTTATTGAAGACATTCTTGATCAACCTTATACTAGGAATTTGTCTTAAATGCAACATAAATCACATGTTCTCTAATTTGACTTAGTATGTGTCAGATAACTAAATATATTTTGAGTTCTTACTTTTACACAAACAAAAATTTTCTATAAGCCAGATAAACATAAGTTGAACCTCTCAGCATTAAAGAAACATGCTCTGTACAAGCTAATGAACTCATTCAGATATGCCAAGAAAAACATTCATGGAAAGGGGAAAGTAATTAACTTTCGTGTTGCGCATGGGATTAAAGAAATTGGGAAGAAGAGTATCAATCCCTTGGATATCGTGAACCTCCTTTCTTCTTTAGGAATTCAGGTATCTCAAACAACCCACCATCACTGAAAGAGGAGGATCGCCGATTAATGCCGAAGCTTGAATCTGCCTGAGTGAATTGAGTCGCCTGTGATGTGTTCGGAAGAAAACCATAATTACATGTATGCATGACATGAATAAGGTTAGGTAGAACAGTTGATTCATACCTGCAGGGGCCTCCCTTCACCCTCCTCTTGACGCTTGAACCCAGTTGCAATCAATGTTATGCTCACCTGTATGAAACCAATTTTCATGGTTCAACACAACGATCGTATTATATGTTCAAATATTAAACTAACTTTAAGAAATGCTAATTTGAAGAGCATTCATCCCCAAATACCCCCAACACAAACAATCACTGGACTAGTCCACCGTACATGAAGAAAGATACCACTACTAGCTTGTGTTAAGAAATGAGCATTTGAGTGGCAGAAACTGACTTAGAAAGGATTGGATCTAAAATGCAGCAGAATAACTTATATGTACATATTGGAAACTTAACGTTTTACATACAAATACAGTAGAGGCAAATTGAGTATATAAATCCATTCTCTTCCATATTATGAAAGTTTTTAACTAACCAAAATAATTTATCCCTTTTATCATTTTAATCTAATCTCATATATAAACAATTATATTAGGAGAATAAAACATACATTTGAACTTTATTATTCCTGAACCTCCCTCATACAGAAAGAGAAACACTACTTTTATATAACGCGATTAACATGGTATGTACGGTGATTTAAATTTCAACAACCTATACACAAGCCATATATTACAATTAGTTTTCTCTCACAATGTGAAAGTAAGACATTTTCTTAATTTTTGACGACAAAATATTGTGGCCAATAGTCTAGGGGGTGATTTTTTTTTTTTAAGTAATGGTCATTCACTCACTGAAATTAACTCAAAAATAATGGAAGGATTATACTAAGATTTTAGAAACTCAAATTGATTGTTATTCAGTCTCTCTATACACTCAAAAGGACAACTTACAGTAAAACCTTTTTTTTTTTTTAAATTAGTACACGCCCATTGCATCAAACTAATTTCTTTTATCAAGGAACAATGGTTGTGTGTGTGCTTCTAATGATCCAAATTACATAGGAGTGGGGTACGTGGAACAGTTCTTTTAGGATATAAGGAAAAGGGAACATAGTTAAGAGGGTTAGAATATTAATGAGATAGTTACTCGAAATGTTAGTTAGATATAAATTAGACGACAAGGAGAGCAGAGCACTTTAATTGTGCAGACTGCTCTTTGTAAAGGGGAAACCCTTAGAGGAGAGACTGCTCTCCTATTTCTTGTTCTTCTCATTCTACTCAATAAAAATCTTCCCTTTTGTTTTCAATTCTTGGATCCTAACTAATTGGTCCAACCTAATGGATGTTGGAGGGAGAACAAACGTTAGAGATGGAAGAAGCACAAATTTTGGGCTGCAGGGAAGCTGCCAGCGTTTGTGGGGGCAGATCCAATTGGTTGGATTGCAAGGCTAAGAAAATCAGAAGTGTAAAGAATTTATTCATTCAATAAGCTGCAATATGCATCAATGAGCGTGGTATTACTTTGGTTCTGTTAAAACTAGGAGTGCTATTGTATTGTGAAGCTTTCAACAAACTGCTTTTTGGGTGTATGTATGCACATTTGAGTATTCCTTCTTAACGTTGGATGTATATTTTCTCATTATAATGAACTCTTCCTTTTTTTCATATATATAAAATATACATCAGCTGAAATTTGGCCTGACTGGTTTTAATCACATCCAAATTCAAGTTGGTATCTCAAGAAACCCTGTTGTTGGACCACCTCTGTCCATTGTCTCCAGCTGTTGGCTGTAGGCTGCCACTGCCTGCCACCATTATTTTGTCTAGCGAAGTTAGGACTAGGTGTGCCTCGAGGAACATCACTAAATCCCAATGGTCAAGTGACCAAAAGCTGCACAATGTGCCACCACACATTGACTGCTGTCAACTCTTCACCAGGCGCATGTGTCCAACACACTGCCTTCTCAACGTTGGAATCACACAGGACCACCACTGTTCATCAGTCGGCGTCTTCTATGAACATTTCTGCTCTTGTCCTCCTGGTTTGCTGCACTTAGAGATTAAGGCCCTCTCCCTTCACAGCTTAGGGTTTTTCCCTCTTTCTTCAAACATGTTTGTGGCTCTGTCTCTGGAATGGCCTCTACTAATTTTGCTCCTTCCTTTTCTGTTTGTCCGGTTATTACTGGTAACAAAACTCAATTAGATAAACTACTTATCTTAATTTGCATCGTTGGAGTTATAGTTCCTTAGTTAAGGATACCAAGATCATTTGGAAAAGGAAGTCAGTGTTGTTCCAAATGAAAGAAAATCTGTGGCAGAAATTGAACTTCCAGCTATGTGTTGTTTTATATAACAAGTTGAGCAGATGTCTAAGAAATGCTCAAATCCTTGACGACATGTTCTTACTTTTAGAAAAATGCGTGGGATATTTTTCCTAGTGAAATTCAAGGTCTCTCTGATTCAACTCAAGATATGGTGACTAATTCATGTTAAGGCATAGCCTACACATTTGCAAGCAAACAACCCTCAGTTTTGATGACAACTATAATACAAAGTTTTGGTATATCTAATGAGTTTGTTAAGTGTAAATCAACCCCAGTTTGCTTCTAGCACAAATACAGTCCCTTGCAGTGGAGGTATTTTGAAGAATCAACAACAAACTAGCTAAACTTAGATGACAAGAAAACAAAAATGGAAGAAGTCTTGTGAGTTATTGTCAGACGACCCAAGTTTATAAATATAATCTGCTAGCTGCAATGGAGAACAAAGCACAGGCTATGAGCAGACCCCCCGCCCCCCCTGTTTGACTAGAAGCAACCCATGATTGCATTACATTCCTATAGACGATGAAGGTGAGTCTGTCCAAAAGATGTTGAGGATTGATGATTAGGAGCAGGGATACTTGCTGAATTCCCAAGCAAGAAACTCCCTAATTTGTGCAGTATCCGAAAAGGAATACTCAAATGTGCATGTGGTCAAAGGTGTTAAGAAGATGTGAAATACTCCAACAGTAAAGTACGAGGGTTCCACCTAGGTAAAAGAAACAAACTCAATCGTCTTACCCCCCAACAACATGGAAGCGAACGAAAACATACAAAGTATGTTTAACAAATTTCAAGCCAAACTGAACGAGCTAAGGTGTCTCGGAAGATATTATGATAATTATGACCATATTAATAAAATCTTACGCAGCTTGCCTAGTCTATGGAGACTACAGGTTACAGCCCCTAAGGACGACCAAGAGCCTGGACAACATGTCTATTGAATAGCTTATAGGGATCCTAAGGTGCATGAATTGGAGTTGGAACAAGATGGCGGTAACACAGACGGAAGGTTCAGAGGCTGTTGTACAAAATCCAGCCTTATCCCAACTACCACCCAAGCCTCCAGATCTGAATTTGCATGCCGTAACCAGTGGGATCCCTTCCTATGGCAGGAAAGTATCAGAATGCTTTCAGGAAGGGTAGATGAAGATCATGGTGACGAAGATGAGCATGGGATCAGGCTTCCACCACTCCGACCTAGAAGACAAGGTTGATTTTAGGAGTATATTGTTAGGATATAAGGAGAAGAGAAATTAGTTAAGGCAGTTAGAATAGTAATTAGTTAGTTACTTTGAGGTGTTAGACAGGTATAAATAGGGGAAGGAGATCAGAGGAAAGGATGTTAATTTTGTAGATTGAGCATTAGCTCTGTGTTGGGGAAACCCTTGGAGGAGAGAGTGCTCTCCTAGTTCTTGTTCTTTTCATTCTATACAATAAAAGTCCTGATTTTCTTTCTCATCTCAATTCTTGGTTCATAACAAATTCGTTTCTAGTGGAATCACTGCATATCATTTACAACTTCACATTATTAATGTTACAGATTTACACAGTTTAACTTACTTGACCGGTGAGTGATGGATCTATTACTGCTCCAAATATTAAATTAGCAGTTGGGTCCACAAGATCATATATAACCTCTGCTGCTGCGTTTACCTGTAAATCATTACATTAAAAGCCATACATACAAAAGGCTACCATACGCATAGCAGCCTGCAAGAGTATGGTGAATTCAATACATAGCATGTCATGAAGGCCATGTATTCCTCCAACAAGTATTAGCTCAATTAAAAATCCAAGTTCAAAAAGTAATCAACGGAAAAAAAGAATGTTTAAGTACAGTAACAAGATAGGTGGATTGCCTTTTAAAATCCCATTTATAAGCACAAGATTTTGCTCTCAACCAAATATTTTATCCATGTTAACCTTTACATATCACAAAATAAATTATGCAGCACAACATCCCAATGAATTAGGCCCTGTCAATAAAAATATATTTACATTGAGTATCATGAAGCTCCAAGTCCTAAATGATACAAATTCCAAAGGAGCAAAGGAAAAATGTATGCCAACAACAATAACAGTAACAATAAAGTAATTAAAAGGAGGGGGAGGGGGCATTTTAAATTATGGGTAACGGAAACAGATATTGAGAGACAAAGGGATAGGTATCTACCTCAAACAAGGTCAGATCAGTCCCCCCAGTTATGTTCCAAACAATTCCAGTTGCCCGCTCTATCCCAATATCCAGCAAAGGTGATTGGATGGCATTTAACGCAGCATCTCTTGCCCTTGATTTTCCTTAAAAACAAAAGAAGCCACATAATAAATTTCAATAAGATAGGTAGCAAAATATTAGAATGTACTCAAAATTCGTGCAAATAAAATGACAGAAAGGAGGCTAAATCGAAACACAATGCCATTGCACTTTAATATTACAAAAAGGAAAAACAGAAAGTGTAGAAAAGGTTAAAAATTGTATTCAATCAACCAGAATATACTTGCATTATCATAGAATATACTGTGAAATAAGTTAGTTATATAAATGAGGAAGCAACCTTAGAAATATGTAAGGAACAGGTACAGAAAAATTACTTAACAAAAGTATTGCAGAAGGAAATCTGTTTAACATGCAGAACTTCGGGGATCTGCACCAACCAATGGCTAAGAGGCCCCAATTCTCTTACAAAATGACAAGATATGTCCTTCCCCATCAATGTTCGTATTTATATATTGGCAAGGTGCATTAATCAAACCATCTCAGATAACTAACTGATATAACTGACACAGCTAACTACTAACCTATTGTAACTAACTTCTAATAGGGGTTTGCCTAACAGAATTATTTCCTGTTTTATTTTCTTAATTTATATAGGTTAGTAATATTACATTAGTATTTGCATTTAACAATGACAAAAGAATCTGTAGCTGCAGATATTTCTAGGTAAAATCCGTGACAAATACTAAATATTTAATGGATATCTTTAATGATATAGGTAGGTAATGGATACAGATATTTGATTACATGCTTTTTGATGAGATTGGTACATGTATTATGATATCCGACTAATGGATAACTGCTACCTACCGCTAATAATTATTTGTATAAATCTTTTCCTTTTGGCATGCATGCTGAAAAGCTATCACAACCATTGAACATATATATGAAGGTTCAAGTTATTACACAATCTTTTTGCAAGCAAAACAAAGGATCAAGAGCTCCTACAGAACCAATCTTTGCATGATTATGATTCAAATAGAAGTTCAAGACTAGGAGGCTACATTGCAGTTTCCATACATACCAGTTGCAGTTCCTATCCCCATTAGTGAAGAACCAGCATTGGCCATGATAGCTCGAACATCAGCAAAATCTACATTCACCAACCCTGGTATCTGCAATAATTTAGTAAAGACAATGAATATTAAAGATTTTACAGAAAGATATAATCAATTTTAAACCATGGGCAGAATCAACAATTGGTCTGCTTGTTCAAACATTTTTTTAAGAAAAAAGTACATTTTCTAATAAAATAGTCACTTATTAGCAATTTTTATAAGTTTGGGTGAACTTATTTTAAAAAGTAGAACCAGATTTTTAGTTGCTTGTAAACAAACAGTTTTCTTCCTTTTTACAATCACTTTCTTTAAGCGCAAACAAACAGACCCAATATATAATCAGAACAATCTACAAGTTGGATGGCCAGTTTATGTTTTATCAACATATGATTTCATGCGGAAAAAATAATCAAATAATTGACTGAGTTCTGACAATTTTAAATTGACCCGTCAAACAACTTTGTGCCCTGTAGTCAAAAACAGGGAAACAAACACTTCAAAATAGTAGTCATATCATGTCATATTCATGTTAAACATGTAGTCATGACAGACACTTCATGAGAACTTGAATACTCCTAGCTGCATTTTACTTGTACTTTAAAACTTCAATACCAACACAGATGATATAATAATTAGATTAATTGGACAATTTTATTATGTGTACACTGACCTGTACATGATTTTATAACAATATTTAAGACAAGTATTTTACGTCAATTTTAGATGTATTATAGTTGTGTAGTAGACATAAACAGTGATTTTTAAACTTTATCATATTTCTTCTGACTTTGTTGTATCTTATCTGTGTCCAATGTCATATTCAAGCCTTCAAGACCACAAAACAGATGTCAGCACAACAAACTATAAGGTTGCAACGTACCCTTTTCATTCACCCTTTTGCATTTACATCTTTACAATCAATTTTTTATAGGAACAAAAATATGAAGGAAAATAGCAATGCAAGTGTTAGCGTTCAAAGATAGCTAACAATATTTCATACCGTAATAATATCAGATATGCCGCGAACACCCTGTCGAAGAATATCATCAGCCAAATTGAATGCTTCACTTACAGGGGTAGACTGAGAAACTGCCGTTAGTAGCTTGTCATTTGGAATAACTATAAGTGTGTCTACATTATCTCTCAAGGCTGTAATTCCTTCTTGGGCTTGAATAGCTCTCTTTCTTCCTTCAAATGAGAAAGGGGTGGTGACAATACCAACCGTCAGTACACCCATTGACTTTGCTATACCAGCAATGATTGGAGCTCCACCTGTGCCAGTTCCCCCACCCATTCCAGCCTGTAAAAGTTAATTGCAATTTCCAAGCTTAGTGAAATATACGAATAAAGATCAATTTAAGGAGATACGAGCAAGACTGTTCCAGATTTTGAACATTTCACATATTTTAAGATTTCAAACTGTATATCAAGAACCACAGGTTGCTAATCATTAAAAACTCGAATAGTAAATACTTCTTATAAACCCCACCCCTATCCTTTTGAAATAAATTTCCCAAGCAACCAAGTTTTTACTTGATGTTAAGTGTACCAAGTAAAATTAAATTCAACATTATAAGAATAACAAACTTTTACGCCCTTTTTCCATTTAACTATCTTGGTCATATTATATTGAGCTACTAGCTTACAAACACGTTTGATATAAAAATCATCAGTTTTCATTTACATATTAAGCTTTTAAGAAGGACAGTTCGGCTATGACAAAGTACTTAGCAATCGAATTCTAGTTGTCAACTTTTAACTCAAATAAGTATCGTCAGATATGAAAATCTCTAATGAGCCTCCACTTATCAAGGAATAAGGAGGATTGGTCCTTGACACTAATATTTTGACTTTATCATGTAACAGTTAGAACAGTATTAAAAAGATAATTCATACACAATTACAATTTAAATTTGCAGAAGCTAAAATTGGACAAAAATAAAAGAAAGGTAGCTGAACCTACTGTAACAAAGACCATATCGGCTCCATAGATTGCCTCTTCTATAGACTCTCTGCTTTCTTTAGCAGCATTCATTCCAGTCTCAGGGTTACCACCAGCACCAAGACCTCGCGTAAGCTCTTGACCAATTTGCAAACGGTTCTCAGGGTAGACAGGTGACATTCTAATGGCTTGAACATCAGTATTAACAATCCAAAACTCCACACCATGCATCGAACTCTCTATCATGCGATTGACTGCATTAGACCCACCTCCTCCAACGCCAATAACTTTGATCTTTGCTTCATTGTAATCACTTTGAATAGACACAGGTCCTAGGCTCTCAGATAAATCTTCACGTGAGCTATCCTTTCTTGGGCTGTTCAGTGTACTGCTCCCTTCTCCTCTAAGCATTGACACCTCAGGATGTAAATCAAGAAAAGGTCCCTGGCTATTATATGGACTGACACCGTGAGAATTGGCTGAACACTTAACTTCAAGTAAACCCGACATCTGGATGCCACCAGAAAATCCATTCCTGCGGTCATAAATTTTCATGCAACGAGCTCTCCCAGGGTAATTCCCCCTCAGATTTCTTCCTCCAACAGTAAACAGCCTTGCTGAATTTCTAGTATTAGAAGGTGCAACAATTGTTGATACACAAGTGGCCATTTTGATTTTGTTGGTACCAAACTTCAAAGTTGGGATATGTTGGTAAATGTACGGAAGAAAAATAGAAGCTAAACAGTTCAGACTTGCAATTCACCCAGAATTCTTTCTCCAAATACCAGTTCCTAAAATAAATAAACAGACATGTTATTGAGTTCATTCTCACCTATCGGTTTCAAAAACTGTTTCTTGAAAATTATTTCATACTACTCAGCAATCAATTTGCCGTCCAAGAACAGTTGAGTTTCAAAATTTATATCCAAAACTTTCAAAAAAAAAAAAAAAAAAAAAAAACAACTC
>Ga0214545_1010655_pt1 | contig 13196 bp, 6 predicted proteins | sample CNSS4metaG_FD_160064 | JGI IMG/M metagenome (GOLD analysis project Ga0214545, IMG submission 160064) | Root nodule microbial communities from cowpea collected in UCLA plant growth center, Los Angeles, California, USA - CNSS4 | ecosystem: Host-associated > Plants > Roots > Nodule | place: USA... | reverse complement strand
AAGAAACCCTTCCTTGGTTAATAATTTGGTTAGAGGTTTAGCAATGCTCCCATATCCTTGCACAAAACGCCGATAGTACCCTGTGAGACCCAAGAATCCCCTCAAAGACGTAGGATTCTTAGGGACATGCCACGTTTGCATAGCCTCAACCTTTTGAGGATCTGCTGCTACCCCTTTACTAGAAATAATATGGCCCAAATATTCCAAACTAGCTTGCCCAAAACTGCATTTTTTCTTATTCAATCGCAACTGATGACGTTGCAGTACCTGCAAAACTTCTGTCAAATGAGTTGCATGCTGCTCTAAGGTGGGGCTGTAAACCAAAATATCATCGAAGAAAACCAGCACTGATTTCCGTAGATAGGGCTTGAGAATGTCATTCATTAGGGATTGGAATGTAGCTGGTGCATTAGTCAACCCAAAGGGCATGACTAGGAATTCGTAATGGCCTTCATGAGTGCGGAAGGCAGTCTTCTCAACATCACATTTCCTAATCAAAATTTGGTGATACCCGGATTTCAAATCTAATTTCGAAAAGAGCACAGCCCCAGCCAATTCATCCAATAATTCCTCAATTACAGGGATTGGGAATTTATTAGGGATGGTAATTTTGTTTAAAGGCCGATAGTCGACACAAAATCGCCACCCCCATCCTTCTTTCGAACCAAAATTATGGGGCTTGAATACGGACTGATGCTAGGTCTAATAATCCCAGCATGAAGCATCTCTTGTACCAAGGTCTCAATTTCATTTTTCTGCTGATGGGAGTATTTGTAGGGTCTGAGGTTAGGGATTGTGGCTCCCTGCTGGAGGTGAATAGCATGATCATGATTGCGGCTAGGGGGTAAGCCTATGGGCTCTTGAAAAACTGTCTCGTGGAGCTCTAAAATTGGAAGCAATGTAGCAGGGATATCTAGAGTGTGGCTGCCCTCCTTTTCTTCTCCCCATTTCAGCAGATAACACGATCCTTCGTTTCGCCATTCGTGCAACATAGTCTTCAAGGAAGACTACGATTTTGATAAAGTTAGATCTCCTGTGATAAGCCTCTCTGTATCACCCTTCCTGATGGTTAATTTTAATTGACCAAAATCTGCCTTGACCTCCCCAAGGCTAGCCAGCCATTCCAGCCCCAACACAATGTCTGCCCCACTCAAATCAAAGACGAAAAATTGTTGTTGATCCTGGAACCCCTATAAATCCAATAAAAATCCTTGGCATTTACCTTGGCACCGTACCTTGTGGCCATCACCAACTTCCACCATGAATGGAGGTGTGTCTTCTTGTTGCAGCCCACATCTAGAAATAAGGCTAGAGGAAATAAAGTTGTGGGATGCACCACAATCCAGCAACACCACTACTCGTTCAGACCCAATACTACCCCCTAACTTCCAGGACTTCTTTGTAGTGATCCCAGCCATGGTGCACTAGGAGAGTTGCAAAACTTGCCCCTTTGCAGCCCCCATTTCATCATTGGCCTCAGGTTTGTCTTGAACAACCTCTAATCCCGTCATTTCTTCCTCTGTTAACAACAACATGTGGAGCTGTTTGTTTTTGCAAATATGGTTAGGGCCATACTTCTCATCACACCGAAAACAAAGGTCTCTCTTGATCTTGTCTTGTAACTCAGCCTTAGATAATTTCATAAAGGGTGCCCCTCTAAGACGTTGCCCTCCCGATGTGTTGCTGGCAATACTAGTAGTCTCCCTCGATTTCCCTTTTCCGTCATTGAAATTGACAGAACTTCCTGAGGTTGTTGGCTCCCTGGAAAAACTTCTTATCACTGTATAAGGTTTGGAGGTAGTGGTAGACCTATTCAGAGATGAATAACAAGCCTTCGAATGCACGCGAATCTTCTCCTCCACCATTTGGGCTTTAAGCATTAAATCTGCCAGCGTAGCAAGGTCATACAATTTGACTTCTGCCTTAATGTCATCTTTCAGACCATTCAAGAAGATCCCCACCAAGTATTCTTGCTCAATTCCCTTCAAGAATCCTGCATACATCTCAAACTGCTCAATATACTCATCAACCGTTCCATTCTGACTTAAGCCTATCAAGATTTCAAAAGGGTTCCGTAACATAGTTGGTTGGAACCTTCTAACCACTGCTACTTTAAACTCTTCCCAAGAAGGGGTCTGATGACAGGTTTCCCACCACTGAAACCAATTGAGAGCTTTCCCTTCCAACGCTACCATTACCGCCTGCATTTTTTCCTCCTCCGACACAGCCTTCAATCGAAAATATCGTTCTAAACGATTTGTCCAGCCATAGGCCTCCTCCCCCACAAAAACTGGAATATCCAGTTTCCTCCAACGCGACGGACACAATCCCATATCTGTTTCCTCCTTCTGACGATCATGAGGACGAAAATGTCCTGTTGAGGACGACTGCCCTGTTGGCTCTCCCAAAGATATCTTCTCCACCAGCCCTGAAACCCCTCGCAGCAAGTCTTCAATGCGTTGAAAGCGATCATGATTCTCATTATCAGTTTTATCACGATCTTGCGCCATTTCTTGGAGCAACTTTTCCAATCCATCCAATCTTGCCTCCATTCTTGTATTCACCATACCCAGGTGACGCTGCGATCACAGTGCCAAGATCCCAGCTCTAGATACCAATTGATAGGATTGGTAATTGTTGGACTTAGCTAACAACCTGTTTTATTGAATATGGGTATATCTCCCACTGCAGTGGTAGGGAGAAAATTCCAAGAACTTGATTCTTACACACACTTTGCACCAAACTCTGAGAGACCCTCTCTCAGCCCTTCCCACAATTCTGTAAACAGAAAACAGACTTAAAAAAACACCTAGACCCTTAACAGACTTATATAGGTCTGTTACAGTTTACATTCCTAACTGTTTCTAACTGTTTCAACTGTCTGTTTGGCCCTCCTTTTGTACACAATACCATATGTATCACTTTGCTTGCTACTGATCAACATCCACTGGACTTGTGATTGGGACTCTTTATATATCAAATTTAAGATTAGCCTTTTTGCATTTACATGTAAATTTATGAACAATGTTTGTTGAGAAATCAATTCAGCTTGTTGATTCTTCTGTTCTGGTGTATAAAGTTTGTTCAATTAAGTTTTAATAAGAGAAAATGAGTAATCACAATACTCTCTCATTCACACATTTTTCATATCATCTTCCAAATACACTAAAAATAAGCTCAACTATTTCAAATCTTTTAATCAAGGATGAAAATTGAAAACCATTTGGATTTCTGATATTTTTGCGTGGTGTTATAAATAGGTGGTGGTGCAAGTGGATCTGTTAAGCATGGTTAGATGGAAATATACAACTACCAAGGTAATTGATATTTCATCTCAATTACTATTTTACTGGTAGACCTACATAAGACTAGTGCTTTTCCTGCAGTAAAATAGAGTAGACTTAATAATTGTGAAAATTTTAAATTTAAGTGTTGGAGTTGTATCATAAAATTGGAATTAAAGTAATAATTATTTTAATTAAAATTTAACAATGATTCTGAAGATGAAACCATAATATAAAAATTTAACTTATAGAATGTATGGATTAAAATTTAACAAATTTATTTCTATATATGTGCACTGTTAGTTCATGTTTTGCTATTATGGATCAAAGTTACCTTGGAATGTTTGCCCAAACACTACTTCAGAGTTTTTATACTTTTTTAGACATTTCTTCTGTCATGGACCCATGTTTCTGCTTGGAAGGAATAAAATGTACTGTTAACATTTCATAGACGTATTAACTGACTGGTTTCATACACATACATCTTGTCCATGCACTTGATCATTTTCTAAAGCTTAATAATTTCAGATATTTAGTTGCCAAATTTGGATGTGATTCTAGAACACCTGACTAGTGATGTAATCTTACAATGTAATTAGACATTTGAATGAGTTTTGAAATAACACTATCAACATGTGTTTTAAGAATGTATCAGAGCCAAGGATGTAATATAGAATTTTGAAAAGACGGTGATATACTATATTAAGGAATAGAAGGAGTTATAAGTTACAAATAAGGAAATTTTGGGGAAGTAATAATACAATTTCATGTAATAAGTGTAAGACCCATGGAATTTAATTAAATAAATAAATAATTAATTAATAAATGCGGGTAGTGGAAGCCTTTATGACATTAAATTAGATGACGTAGAAAAGTACTAGCTTAAACGGTTGAGAGTACTTGATTTTGTGAGGGGACTTGGGTTCAAGTCCTATGTATGTCAATTATGTGTTTTTTATTTGTTATTATTTTTAAATTACGTTGATCATGATTGAGAATAATATAATCATTGAATTATATTAGTTATCATAAAATGTGAAATGGTTGAATTGTTGAGCCTTGATTTGGCTTTGGCATGGTTATGGGTTTAAATCTTGGAGAACCCAAATTAAACTTTATTTTTGCTAAACTTAGTTTTGGCATGGATATGAAGGGGTAGATGAAACCCTAGTAGCCAAGGGTGGCTGAAAAACGGACCATAGAGAATCAATGAATGGTAATAAACATTACCATCAAACCTTAAATTCGTTTTTGGTAATTTACCTAGCTTTAAGGCACCATTTAAAAAGTCAATTTATGATAAGAGGAAGGGTTTTGGCAAGCTGTGATTGTACTGAAAAAAAAAAAAGAGCACGAATTTTGAGAGTAGTGAGGTTTGAGTGAAGCTTTGAAGCTGAATTGGGAGAGAAAACCAAAGGGAGATCATTGGTGATCAAGAAAGAATTCACAACACGAGTCTGTAACCCAGTTCTGGGTTTTTTCTGATGAACTGCCTAGCAATGATGAATACCTGCCAGGCGACACGAGTCTGTTTGGCTAAATTTTGATTTTTTATGGGTTCTGGGCTATTCTAGATCAGTGGAAAGGATGTGGAAATTATTAACTAAGCAAATGGGAATGAATAGTTGTGAAATTCTGAAGTAGTAAGAGGTATGTTGACGATTTTGGTATAATCTCTAATTATGGGTCGAATAATATAAGGTTCTTAGATTTTGGAATCGTTTGCGGAGTAGATTTGATTGGTAGTGAATTGTTTATGTTAATTTAACACTAGAACACAACTCATTGTAGTGAGCTTGAATGAATTGGTAAACATGGTGATGACGATGAATTCATGGTTCGTTAAGTGCATGGAGGGATTATGGTTTTCCAGAATTTGGTTGCACCGCCTGGCGACAGTCTAGGTGCCGCCTGGCAGCAGGCTAGGTGCCGCTAGGCGCCATCGTAGGGGTTCGAGAATTATGTGGTTGTTAGGTGCAGGGGAGCGTTGGGCTTTTTTTCAGTTCGAGTAGAACATGAATAAGGGTTTTGGGTTATATTTGGAGTAGGCAATGATAAATTAACATGTGCATGAATTAAAGTCCTGGAATTTAACTTAAGCTTGGGTTGGTTTGGAGAGAAGGGGATTAAATAAGGTGTAGAGGAGATTGGTTGAATTAGTATTGGAAATAATTGCTGTACAATTCGAGGTAGTACTTGTTAGCCTGAGATGTTGCCTAAGCTCCGAGTGGAATTAAAGGATATGGAAAGTATGCTTAGCTTATAATCTGATATTAGGAACTAAACAACTAGTACTTAGTGTAACATCCCTTCAGGATATTACGGATTTAAAATAAATAAAATAATTAAAGTCATAAGAACGTCGCATTTATGAATAAATCTCATTTTCCAAAATCGCAGGAAATTTAAAACTTTATTATTAAAATAAAGCATCCATAATTCGTAATACAAAACTGAAAGTCTAATCCAAAATAGACCATGAGCCTTTACAATTTATTTCAATTCAAAGATAGAAAACATAAATATAAAAATCCCACGCTATCCCCCACTTTGTGTCTAAGCATCACCGGCACCACCTGCATCAACATCCTCTGCTCACGTGTACCGCGCACACGATCATCGCCAAACACAAGCAGATAGGGTGAGCTTAATAAAAATCAACATACAATCATATTTATATACATATATGTAGTCACTTATAAATTTTATGCAAACATCCAAATAAAATCTCTCACTCTATTCCATATCACTTGGCCACAACCAGATCATTCGTATTCTAGCTCTTTAAGTAATTACCCCAAGGTAATTTGCTGCCAAACTTATCAGCCACAACTGACAGAGCACATGCAGGAAACCATTGCTACGGATCACACACAGTAACGCTAGGTGGAGTTCCCAAATATGAACATAGTTCGTAACGTCCCAAGACTACCCAACTCGTCAACTATTTACTAAGGAGGCCAATCTATCTGGACCCATCCGTATTGGCCACAACCAGCGCACTCACACCGGCAACACTCGTCAACCCGAGCTCAACTCAAGGGTTCCTCAATCGCTTGGCGGGGGACACGTACCGCCAGGCACCAAGCACCTTAAAACCACCAACAATTGAAGGCACCGTCTGGCGGGACAGTTCACACCGCCAGGTGCATCCATGCTAAGACCTCACTGAATCCACCACAACCGCCTGGCGTAACTGCATTCACCGCCAAGCGGACTCGCACCAGACTTCATTGACGTTGTGGCTCTCACGTGGCAATCTAACAGTCACCCCAGGCACCATATCAGTACTGACGCTATACTGGTTTCTTTGAAAACCTGCACAGATTTAGTTCCCCAACCCAGCATCCAAACTCACGCCTTTAACCAATTTAGTGGAATGGCTTTCCCAGAGACTAACCTGTCATAAATTTCCTACTTCCACACAAGATCAACCTCCCAAGCTTACAACCAAAGGCTCTAGTTAACATTCTCCTTATTCCACTTCACCATAAGATAATGCACACCTTCTTCTTAGCCTTGATTCTAATCATCACAGTCATTTCCAACCCAATCCAAGTCAACTCCCTTTAATTGTCACCATTCACTCCCATTTTAACCTTAGCTTGGAGTTAAATCCCCCTTTTACTTTATCTAATCCTTTAACAACACTTCTCTTTTAAGCTAAACCCGCTTCACGAAATGAGTGAAGTTTCTAGCCCCTTGCACCTAGAGGATCTAATTCCATAATTTTCTCCTATGTCTTGAGTTTTTATAATCCATACCTATAATAGATAATGTCATTACACTCTCAGTTAATCCCAACCTCTTTAAATCATACCCGAGAATGCCATCATCATTTTCCCTATATATCTCTGAGTCAAGTATTCTATTCCAACAAAAACCGGGGTAACACACCCAAAACCATCACTGTGCTTCGCAGCCACACAAACCTGTTGTCTTTGTGTTGGCACCTGGCAGCAAGCCCCGTGCCGCCAGGCGGTACGTGTGTTTCTGGCCAATTCCCTAGAATTCCCGCACCTACGAGGAACTCCTCACACCTTTTCAATGTGTTTCTCTACATACCTCATCCAGTTCTCTCCCAAGACACATTAACAATGAAACCATTAATCATCTCGACCAATCCCAGCAACAATTTTAGTGTGATTAACAACTAATACCCCAGTTCTACAAAATCCCTAATTCTGCCCATCAAAAACTCCCATTACTGTTTCATTCATTCATACGCCCCATGGTGTGAAATCAATAGCCATTTAACAATCAAACATCTTTAAATGGTTGAACTTAACTATTCCTCCGATTAAAACAACCTAGATTACAGAAATACCAAGAACAAGTCAATTTGACCCGCGCCGTTTGGCGGTTCAATCAATACCGCCAGGCGCTTCATCCAACAGACCCAGAATTGAGTAAAACGCCATGCGTCGCCTGGCGGCCGGGAGTGTGCCGCTAGGCGGTTCCTTTCCAGGAACCCAAAACCACATTAAACACATGTGCTGCCTGGCGGCTATGAACAGCCTGTAGGCGGTTTCTGGAAATTTTCAAGAATTACGAAAATGCAACCAGAGCAAGAAAACATGCACACAGTTTATACCATCATTCATACAGTTCATAGTCAAACATAAAAATTGCGTGTAAAACTCCCCTAACTTGGAATTCCTTCGCTTAAAATATAGTGCTTGAGTTTTTTCCTTGAGTTCCAACAACTCCTCTAGCTCTCCCATTGTCCAGCCCTTCAATTCCACTCCCTACTCACTGTTTCTCTCTGAATTCGTGCAACCCTCAATACCTCAAATGTTCAGACTCCAAAACCCTCCTTTCTCTCACAATTAGCCTTTTATTATTGCCCTTAATGCTTGTTTAATTACCAAAAACGAAAAATAAAATTAATGGTAATGTTTATGACCATTCAATGATCTTTTATGGTCTGTTTTTCAGCCCCTTCCAAGCTTCCTAGTTGCCCATTCATCTAGGTTTCCATCAACTCTTCACATTCAACCCAAACTAAGATTTAGCAAAAATAAAGTTTAATTTGGGTTCTCCAAGGTTTGAACCCATCACCATGCAATGCCAACTCAATGCCAAACCATTCAACTAATGCATATTTCATGCTAACTAATATAATCCAAATATCATATTATTCCATAACATGATTAACATATATTTAAAACAATAACACACAAAACAATAACACACAAAATAGGCATACATAGGACTTGAACCCAAGTCCTCTCACACAATTAAAGTACTCTCAACCACTTGAGCTAGTACTTTTTCACGTCATACCAATAAAAAATTAATGTCATAAATGATCTTCCCACCCGTATTCATTAATTAATTAATTAATTAATTAATTAAATTTTACGGGTCTTACACTTGGTAATTTCTCATAAATGGTGTAGTCAGCTTAGACTATATGAAACTTGAACCTCTGGTGTGTTTTGGATTAGGCCATAGTTTCCAATTAGGCCATGGTATGGTGAAGGTGAATTATGGATTGTAAAACATTATAAGAATACTCAATTTGACGAGCTAAGTTGAGGGGGGGAAGAAGGTTAGAAAATGTGAAAAGGCACTAAGACATTTTAAACCACTAATCACATTTTTCTGTTATAGTGCCTAGCGATAAGGAACGACCCGCCAGGCGATAGTGGATATCTAGAGGCCAGTCTGCATGTGTGGCACCTGACGGCAGAGGAAGTTTCGTTAGGCGATAATTGCAGAGACAGTGAGGACTCAGGCGCGTGGCGCCTAGCAGCAGAGGAAGTCCCGCCAGGCGATCGTTGCAGAGAAAATGAGGACTAAGGCGCTTGGCGCCAGGCGGTACGTGTCCCCCGCCAGGCGGATTTACTACAACAGTATTGGTGTTTCATACTGGATGTGCGTGATCTACAAGGTTTTAGTGATGCTTCAAAGGTGGGTTGCTGGTGTTCCTTGAGTTGAGCTCGGGATAGGGGTTAAGCACGTGGCATTCCTCGAGTTGACTCGGAATGGCATCCCTCGAGTTGAGCTTGGGATGGTGGATGAACACGAGGAACCCTTGAGTTGAGCTTGGGTTGGCGAGTGTTGCTAGTGTGAGTGTGCTGGTTGTGGTCAGTATGGATGGGTCCAGATAGATTGCCCTCCTCAGTAGTTAGCTAACGAGTTTGGTAATCTTGGGACGTTGCGAACTACGTTCGTATTTGGGAACTCCACCTAGCGTTACGGTGTATGATCCGTAGCAATGGTTTTCCACATGTGTTCTATCGGTTTTGGCCGATAGGTATGGCAACAAGTCATCTTGAGGTAATCACTAGAAGATGTAAAACACGATTCACATGGTTGTAGCAATGTGGTATGGAACTAAAGAAATGAAATTTCCCCTGATGTGAATGTTGTGTTATATATAAGTGTTTTATATATGTGAATATATATATATAATATATATTATTATGTTTGTTTTGTTAAGCTCATCCTATCTGCTTATGTTTGGCGATGATCGTGTGTGCGGTACAAGTGAGCAGACGATGTTGATGCAGGTGGTTCTGGTGAGGCTTAGCCACGGAGCGAGGGTATCTTGGGAAGCTTTTATATTTATGATTTGAAATATTTGTAAAAACTTATGAGACACTTTTATATTATTTCCAGTGTTTATAATCTTTGGATTTTGGTTAATTATTGGAAGTAATAAAAGATTTAAATTTTCCGTATTTTTTGGGAAATGAGGTATTATTAAATGAAGCTGATTTAATGTTTCTTTATTTTATTTATTTAGATCTCTAATATCTTGACAGGATGTTACAACAAGTAATAGGAAGGGAAATCAATTCATTCTTGATTGCATATTTAAGTTGGTTTTTTAATTTTTTATCCTCTTGTTAGGCTTGATTTCATCCTCTTAAAGGAGTATAATCTTTATTAAAATAATTCTAAATTCTAAAATGTTTTTTGGATCCCGGAATGGGTTTATCTTTGCTTTTCTCTAAAATGTTTTCTAGATGCCTAGACATTTTAGTTCTGATGTACACACCATCCATAATTCCTCTTCTAGATGGGACAAGTAATTGATCATAGTAACATTTGTTCACCTTCACGTCATCATCTATCTCATCCATCATAGCATACCTTTTTATAGCTGATACAATTAAACTGACCAATCCCTATATCAAGCAAGAGAATGACAAAAGACTGAGCATTTATAAGTGTACATGTTCGTAATTGTTTTGAATCTGTTCTACACTGGCTATCAAGTTATAGGACCCACCAGCTTGTTGCATACCACTAGAGAGGCACACAAAAGGCTAAGAATATTGGTTGGTAAACCTTTATCAATTGATGGACTGAAAAATTATTTTCATTTTAGTAACATACAAGCAATGCAGATGCAAGCATGAGGTCAATGGGAAGGAAGGAAAGTCCTGGTTCTTGAGGAGGCTTCTATAGTTGAGTGGCACTAACTTTTCAAACAAAGAAAATTTCATATTTCGTTATATTTACATTCTTATTCCATACTAAATGTTTGAAATTTTGAATATTATAGTTTACTCTAAAAGTGATTGGAAGTATGATCATGAGTTTAGAGCCTTTAAGGGGGGAGTAAGAAAAGTTTAGATCAAATTTTCAGATTATTTCTTCCTCATTTGCATCACTGCCTTTTAAACTTCCAGGAACAACTTTTCATCGTGGCATCAAGGTAACAAAGTACTACAAAACTTTCCACCTAGAAATAAATAGGTGCTTTGGTTCAATTACTAAGATAACTTAACTTTCTTTCACTTTGATGCATGCTATGAATGTGTGTAGGTTCGAGATAGGATGTATGAGATGTTGGATTCTACAATTTTGCGGAGAAGTGGCGAAGACTTTCAACAGGATTTCTTAGGATCCTTAGTTATGAAACACTACAAAGATAGAGAAGAGGATGAAAATAAATTCACAGATAAGCAATTGAAGGATAATAATTAACTATGTTGGTTGCAAGCCATGATACCACAATTGCTGCTCTTACATGGCTTATTAAACTTCTTGCTCAGAATTCGATTGTTTTGGAAAGCTTGAGAGTATTGAAGACCCTATACAATATTCTCCATTTTGTGTTCAAAGATTTTAAAATTTAACTTCTTGAATTTGCAGGAAGAACATAGACAAATTGTGGCCAAAAGAAAAGTTGGAACAAATCTTACCTCAGGTAGAAGCTAATAACATGCCCTACACAATCAAAGTGAGTAACAATAGTTTTATTTTTTAGGTAACTAATATTTTTTTTTTTACACTATAAAAAAAGTTACTAATTATGGTTATTTTTTATTTTAGGTATCTGATACATGGAGTATTCCTAACGAATAAACAAATTATTTAGATAAAGATTGATAATTGAAGAATGTTATTAAACTTTCACTATTTTATTATTATAAAGAAACAAAGATATTGTAATATTTACTTGAACTTATAGACAATGTTCCTTGATTTATGATTGTTATATCTAGTTATAAACAAATATAAATTTTTTTATAATTTTTTCTTTTTATTTGATATGTTTTAAGAATTATGTGATTAAAAAAGTGCAATAAATAAAATTAAGGGAATTTGAAACATAAAATAAAAACATAAATAAATAATGAATTGCATTGCAAGGGTAAAATACTTCACCAGGGATTTAAAATTACTGAAAAAACTAGCAAAAGTTTGAAATTCCTGAAAAGTATCGGGGTTTCTAGAATCGTCGGTAAGTAATAGAGGTTCTAAATCTGTCAGCAAGTAATGAGAGTTTCAGAACTGTCGGTAAGTAACGGGGGTTCCAGAAACCTCTGGTAAGTAACGGGGTTCTAAAAATCGCCCGTAAGTAACGGGGGTTAGAGAAACCGCCGGTAAGTAACGGGGGTTCCAGAAAGTGCCACTAAGTAACGTGGGTCCTAGAAATCGCCGGTAAATAATAGAGATTCCAAAAACCGCCGGTAAATAACAAGGGTGTCAGAAACTGTCGATAATCCATTAACAACGTTGGTTTTTTCTAGAAAAAAACCAAACCGCGGATAACGCCTTTAACGGAGTTAAAACCGCCGGGAATGCCAAATATAACACTCTTTTTCTTCAACAACAAAACACATTAACCAAATCACAACTCAAATTGCAATTTTTTACCTTTTATTTAAACGATGCCCATAAACACAAATATTCACCATAATTTTATTTGTTGAAAAAAAGAAATAACATTGAAATGTAATTCAAAAAATTGCATAATAAAAAATAAACACAATTTTGGGAGTAAGAACATAAGCATAAGAGACGGGAAACACTTTATTTTCAACAACCAACCACATTAAGCAAAATCTCATTCACAAATTCTTGTCTTTTAATTAAACGCCCCCGTACACACATATACTCATCTTGTTTTTGTCTACTAAAGAAAAAAATAACATTGAAATGTAATCCAGCAATTTTGCATAATAGAAAACAAAACACAAATTTTGAGACTAAGAACGTGAGCATACAAACATGAATATTTTGAGAGTAAGAAAACCTAGAAAAAGAACAAACTCCAAATAAATAAATAAAACAAATGCTTTTCTAAAAAAAACAAACCACTAAGCATTCCTTCAAAGAGGCAAACTAAGCTTCAATCGAAAAAAGAAATGGTTAGCATTTCTTATGTGGTTTTGAACATGTGAAAATCAGAAAACAACACAACATCTTTCATGGGACAATTGCGAGATATACAAGAATGTATAAAAATGAAAAGAAAGAAACACGATGTGCCAAAGAAGAAGAAAACCTAGGACAAAGACGAGAAATGACGGAGAAGAATGATCAAATTCGTCACTTCCCTTCTTCCTTTCTACGTGGACAGCGAAGCAGAAATCAACAAGAACTGAAAAAGACAAAAAAAAAACCACTATAAGCGATAGGTATATATATACACATGAGCATTTTGGG
>Ga0214545_1010654_pt1 | contig 13197 bp, 5 predicted proteins | sample CNSS4metaG_FD_160064 | JGI IMG/M metagenome (GOLD analysis project Ga0214545, IMG submission 160064) | Root nodule microbial communities from cowpea collected in UCLA plant growth center, Los Angeles, California, USA - CNSS4 | ecosystem: Host-associated > Plants > Roots > Nodule | place: USA... | reverse complement strand
CCTTTTTGTTTTGAATCAATCCATCATCTTCTTCTCTTGAGCTTTGTGAAAGGAACCTTCACATCTAGATAGCTTGTTATCTTAATGTCCAGTGGGGATTTCACTTAGCTTTCTTAATCAACTCACAACATATTCAATAATCTTAAAACGGAACAAGATAATCCTTCATCAAACCGCCAGGTGGCGCGGGGCACTTGGACTCGTTTGGGGTTTTCTGGAATTCTGGGCTAAATCTAATCGGGGCAAAAGTCAGTGGGGAATCATATAGAGTGATAATGTTAACCAACAATAGGTATAATCACCTAATTAATGGCGTAAATGAATGGAACAGTGTGTGTAAGTTTAAGGTTGAAGGTGTGATATCTTTGATTGCTATTTGAACTGAATTACTGTGAATTGGACATAGGAATAAGGATCAGTGTGATTAAAATATGGAGTTGTTGTGATTGTACTTGAACTGGGATTGCATTGTAGTGGGAATTCACAAAGGTGGAGAAATTGTGGGGTTTTGGGTGCGGGAAAAATCTGGAAAAATATCCAGATGGTAAGCACCGCCTAGCGGTACGGGGGCTGGCTGCTAGGCGCCAGCGCAGTGGCAGAGATGCTGCAGGTTGAAGTGTTGTGCGCTGAGGTTGGATTCTGTTTTCCGTTGGGTTGGGATCAGTGGATGGAAATTATGATAGTTAGGATGGTTTGACGAGGGAGTCGTGTATGAATTACAAGGGTGAGAAATTCCTTAGGAGGTGGTGATATTAAATATTGGAGGTCTTACTATATTATGGCGTAGTAGAGATTCTGAATACTGGTTAAGTTGGGTACAAGGGGATTTAGCGAATTGACGAATTATTGTGAATGAGAGCCCAAACAGTGAAAGAGGCTTGGCAACAACTTAATGGTAAAGAATCTAAGAGTACTAATAGGTTAAGAAGGAAGGAGCTTAATATCATAATTGAATGAGTCCTGTTATCAAGCTAGGGAGTGAGGATTTGACCTCACCATTGTTAGTAACCATTTAAGTTAAATAATATCGGGGATTGATCAAATGGAAATGAGGTAAGAAACTGTGTTAAACTTGAACAGAAAAACCAGTGCGCGTTGTACTGTCATGGCGCCTGGCGGCGGGACCTGGACCGCCAGGCGGTAGCGGGATCACAGTGGGGTCTCAAGGTTTGGTGTGCCTTGCGGCAGGGGCAGTCCCGCCAGGCGGTCGCTACGGCGAGAAGGATTTTAAGGCGCTGTGCGCCTGGCGGTACGCGACACCCGCCAGGCGGTCTGGGAGCTGGTAGCGCCTGGCGGTACGTGACACCCGCCAGGCGATTTGTATTGCTGCAGCTTGAAGTTTTGGTTGTGTAATTGTGATCTACAAGGCGTCTAGCAGTGCTTTAAAGGTGGGATTGCTGGTGTTCCTTGAGTTGTGGCTCGGAATGTATCCCTTGAGTTATGGCTCGGGATAGGGGTTAAGCATGTGGTATTCCTTGAGTTGTGGCTCGGAATAACATCTCTTGAGTTGTGGCTCGGGATGGCGGATGAACACGAGGAACCCTTGAGTTGTGGCTCGGGTTGGTGAGTATTGCCGGTGTGAGTGTGCTGGTTGTGGCTAGTACGGATGGGTCCAGAAAGATTGCCCTCCTCAGTTGTTGGCTGATGAGTTTGGTAGTCTTGGGACGATACGGACTATGTTCGTATATGGGAACTCCACCTGGCGTTACAGTGTATGATCGTAGCATTATTTCCCGCACGTGCTCTATCGGTTGTGGCCGATAGGTATGACAACAATTCACCTTGAAGTAATCATTAGACAATGTAGAACACGAATAATCTGATTAGGGGTCAGCTGGTAGGAATTAAAGTATAGAATAAGGTGGGATGTTAAGTTATATACAGTGATATGTGCGTATGTAGATATATATATATATATATATATATATATATATATATATATATATATATATATATATATATATATATATATATATATATATATGTCTGTAACATTCTATATATGAACTTTATTTGCTCATTTAATAAATTTTAAATTTTCCCACGTTTTGGGAAAATGAGGTATTATTAAATGCGCTGTTATTCAATTATTTCTTGTATTTTATTTACAAAACCGTAATATCTTGACGGGATGTTACAAATGCTACATGTGTTTTCGAAATTTCTTCCTCGTACACCTCACCCACAATTTTCAAATTATCATGTACAATATTAAGAAAAAATAATTAACATTTAAAATATTTAGTAATTTTAAAATAAAAGCGTTTTGAATTTGATTATATCAAATAAAGAAACATTTGAAATATAAAGTAAATTCGATGGCAATGGTAACTGTAAGGGATATCCCAATCAATTAGGCCTAAGGCTGGCCCATGGGGTGTCCAAAGCCCCTAAAGCAGTCTAAACCCCCTCACTTCTGCCACTTTACAGAAAACAGTACCTTACTCTCTCTTCTTTTCTCTCCTTAGAAGCTCTGCTAGAGTTGTCCAAAGCCCCTAAAGCAACCTAAACCCCCTCACTTTTGCCACTTTACAGAAAACAATACCTTACTCTCTCTTCTTTTCTCTCCTTAGAAGCTTTGCTAGAGTTTAAAGCTCACTCATACTCAAGTTAGCTCAACCAGTTTCGACTCCACGTAAGTTGATTCTTAGCTCATACTAGTTCCTCTGTAGTCTTATTTTCGTGTTTCCTCTGAGGATCCTCTTGATGACCTTATTTCCTCTATATTCCACTATTTTCCAACTCACTAAGTTGTTCCCAGAGCTGTGGTGCTCACTGTTTGGGTATACGAGTCATTTGGCTAGCTCTTTCCAAGTAAGGGAAGCTAGGGTTTCGCATTATTAATGTATATTGCTCGATTTCAGTTCTGTTTAGTGCTCTTGGTGATTGTATGATGTCTAAAATGATATGAACATGTTTTGTGCATTATCCTGAGTGAATTTTTGTGTTGGCCTGCATGAACAGTGGAGGAGATCTGATAATCTCGCCCAAGCGAGTGGGTCTCGCCTAAGCGAGAGTATCAGAAAACCCTCCCAGGTGTTTTGGGCGAGAAGCCATCTCGCTCAGGCGAGGAGGTCTCGCCTCAGCGATAGAACGCTAAAACACCATTGTTCCACTTTTCAAGCTCTTGCCTAGGCGAAAGGAGCTCGCCTGAGCGAGAGAACCCTCTCATTTGAGCGAGGCCTTTCAGCCTGAGCGAGAATGTGCCCAAGTTCTGTTTTCTTCTCGGTTCTTGGATGTTTGCCACATGTTTGGTTTGATTTACAATGTTAAAGCATGGAATGAGTGATTTTGCATGTATTGGATGGTTTATGGGTTGAAATTGATGAGTATGGCATGATCTTGGCATGTAACATGAATGAGATGATTGGTTATAAATGTTAACATGGGATTGGTATGTATAATGACTTTGTGTTGGTTGGAGAAACATGATTTTAGTCTGGTTAGGACGTAATTCCACGATGGTTGCGTGGTGGTGCCTCATTGGTCAAGGCGTAATTCCATGACTCTCTAGGTGAGATCTCATGATGGTGCCTCATTGGTCAGAACGTAATTCCACGATGGTTGCGTGGTGGTGGCTTATTGGTCAGGACGTAATTCCATGACCCTTGTTAGTGGGAGCTCATGGTGGTGCCTCATACTTAGGACGTAATTCCATGAAGTTCGTGGTGGTGCCTCATTATATAATTTAGTAAGGATTTAAGTAAGGATTGCATCCTGACACTCTAAAAAGTTAGTTAGTCTCACGTAGAGTGTACTGATTCAAGTGGTGAGAGTAGTAGGAGGCCTTAGATATTTGAAGGCTAACCTTGTGAGTGGTAGGGTGAAACCCATTGGCAATTGGCTCTGCAGAGCAGTAAAGGCCACCACAAGTGCAAGCATCCGGTGAATCCGACTAATTATATGTATCCGGATAAGTCGTGTCTTGAGTCCTAGTGTATTGCTTGCGAGTCATCACACGCTTGGTTGATGTATGTATCTTTATATATGAATTGTATGCAATGGCATGATAAATCATTTTCTACTCTAGCTTACCTTTTCTGCTTGTTTGTGTATTCTATGTGTGGTTTTATCTTTTTGCGATGATCATCAATTTATTGATGTGAGCAGATGCGAGAACTCCATGTGGTCAACAAGGTAATGGAGATTCTGCTGTTTAGCTCATCTTGGTTCAGAATCCTGTCTTTTCTGAGTTCTCTTTTAGGGTCGTAGCCCATGTATTTTGCCTTGTTCTTTAAGCATTTATTTTAAGTATTGCTCAACTTTTATCTTGTTTAGTCAATGGCATCGTGGTGTGCCTTAGACTTTTCTCTACGTATCTGGGTTTTTGTAAGGAGTGATATTTATACTCCATGACTTTGCTTCTTATATTATTTTATATAACATTTCATTTAATTAAGGTTATTATTTAAATGGGATGATACAGTAACGCTAAAGAAGTTAACATATGAATGAAATTATAAAATAAATTGATGTCTCTAAATATTCCTATATCTACATATTTCAATTTAAAAAGTGTACCCATAATTCAAATATATATACTCAAATCTAGATAAACATGTTCATATAAAAGTATATATGTAAATAATTTGATTGTTTATAATTTTGAAAAAAAAAATGGAAGCGAGATATTTTATAAATAAAAGATGTAGAGCGTAATTGTATTTAACAGTTTGTGAAAATTCAATACAACTATAGCCCACATACATGTATAATACAAAAACGTACAAACATTATTTTCAAAATTGAAAACTCTTATATAAATGATTTTTGGAAAGCAACTGTATATATTGAAAATACTATTTTTATTGTAAATGATTTATATCTTTTTTTTTTATTTCAGTAAAGTCTAACAAGTATGTTTAGTTATTTGGATTTGTAGAATTATAATTATATATTTATATTATATCATGAGAATTTTATGACATATGTATCCAATCTGGTTAGATGCATGAATATATTTTACTACTATATGTTAGTTACCTTAATTATTGTTGGCTGTGGTTTCTTCATTCTGTATTAAATATAAAGTAAATTTACTGCTATATGTTAGTTACCTTAATTATTGTTGGATGGTTTCTTCGTTCTGTATTAAATATAAAGTAAATTTGATGGTAATGATAACACTAAAAATGTCAACATATGTACAAAATCATAAAATAAGTTGATGTTTCTAAATCTTCCTATATCTACATATTTCAATTTAAAATTTGTACCCATAATTCAAATATATATATACTCAAATTTTAAAATAACAAGAAAAAAATATAACTTGTAAATTTTAAAATATAAGTTAGAGTATTTTTTTACTTACCATAATTTCTTTTCCATTGGGAATACACCAATTTCCATTAGATTTCATACTTCCACTACACTTGTTCATTCGCCACTTTTTGATTCTTCTTTCTTTTGAAAAAAGAAAAAACAAGGTAATGTGATGTTAGATTAAATAGAAGAACAAAAACAAACTTATATATATGAAACATATAAAACAAATCATGTAAAATCTAGTTAAAATTTGCACAAATTAGTACACATAAAACATAATAGTAGTTTTACTATCTCAAATGTCTTTTGAACAATTGATTTTGTGCCAATAATTGATTTAATCTCTTCTTTACTTCAACTAGCTTTAATTTTCAAGCTACTTTCCTGTAAATGTAGAAATAATTTAATATTATAATATAAAAGTACATAAAAATTAAAATTCAACTTTAACATATAGATAAAAAAAAGAGAGTAACTTTACCTTAAACTTCCAATCATTCCACTTGTTATTTATTAATCAATTCCAATCTTGACGATGTACGTCATTTGGTCTATCTTTATTTTGGATGTATGTTTGATACAAGTGGTGATATCTATTCCTATATTGCTTTTGCAATTGTTTCATTGCATGTTCTTTAACCTCTTCCTTCAAACATAATGCATCCTAAATGTGATAAAATAATAAAAAGTTCCAAATAGATCATTGACAAAATACATCAAATACATAAATAAAAATTAATTAAATACATTTACATTAATAAAGTTATACTAACATTCATATGTTTCCACATTATAGTTAAATCATCGTTAGATATCTCTTTCCATGTTTTAACTTGTAAAGGAGCTTTGTGACATATACATAGAGTTGCTTCAACCTTTCAACCTTGAAATATTTTGCATGTTTTCCACAAAGCTTGAAGTACGGAGGAGGAAATTGGATGTTAAACATTTGGCCTGACACCATTAATTCTTCTCTTTTACTTGGGAGTTTTGCATTAATGGAATGTCCATGTCTCTTCTTAACTACATGTTGTGTTTAGAAATATTTTAATATAATTTAAAAAATAAATAATTAAAATAAGATTCTACTGTTACTAATCTTTTTCATGGACTTTTAATTTGATGGGTTAATGTTATTTATAGTTAACGACTATATTTTTTATTACAATTGACTCTTGTGTCTCTCTTTACTACTTATAAATACCACATAGGTGCATGGGAAAAGTCAAAACAAACACTAGAGTTCTCTCAAAAGTGTACTTCTTTTCTTCTCTATACTATCTCTTAAAACAATGGTTTCACAAGGTTTGAAGATCTTTAGCTATACTCAATTGATCTTACTGGTTGTTGTATCTTGGGAGAGGAACGAATAATATTGTGTTATTATGCACTTGAAGAAAAAAATTATGAAATAATTTGTCATATTAAAACTACTATTGTGTTATGGAAAACACTTGAACTAAACTATGCATTTGCAATGGGAAAAAAGTTTAGCTTGATATTTATATGGAAAAAAAAATAACTGATAATAAAAAATTATTATCAGATTTATGAATTTTAAAATATTGTTTACGACATGAAATTGAAATGAATTATTTTAATTGACATCATGCTTATAATCATATGTGTTCTCATAAAAAAAATATTATCTTCATATAAGAAATTTAGGGGATGGTCAAGTAAAATTAAACTTGTCTTCTAGATTTTTTTTTTTTAAAAAGAGTTTTTCATGTTTCTTTATTTAGAAACTTCCTTTCTGCTCAACAAGATTATGAAGTGGTTTTCAAGTGCAATAAGATTATTATTTGTAGACATGCTATTTGGTTGGTAAAGGATATATTTGTAATGGTTTGTTTGAGTTAAGTACCTTTATCTTGTAATAATAATTTTTTATTTGGTTATCACAATTGTTGAAAGTTGTGTTATATGACATGCTATTGCTACAATTATTGAGAAGTTTGGTTAGAGACCATTCAATTATAAAATTGAGGTACAAAATTATTTAAAAAAAAGGAAGTGATGAATATATGTCTTTAGAAATGAGAATACATGTATGTATAAATGAGTGTTTTGTGTGAAACTCATGGTATTATTCATTAAGTAACATTTTCATATGATGCTAATCTAATGGTGCAGCGAAAGAAAAAAATGCTTTGATATGGTAAATGTTATTCTACAAGTTCTAGCTTGTCTAAAATTATAAAGGGTGAAAATTTATATCCTATTTGTCATATCCTTAAATTGAATTCCTTACAAATGTTGTGATAAAATTCTTATGCGTTACTAAAATAAAAAAGAGAACCACATTTCAAATATTTTAAAGTGTGGGAGTGTCTTGCAATGGTTAACATACCTCTTAATATAAAAAAAAAATCTTGGTTATATATTTTAAAGTGATTGAAAATATACCTCCAATAATATTTTGCCATCTAGTGTAATATTATTTGTGTTTCTTCTAGTTATGACAATATGTCCAATTTCTTGAGATGATTGAAGGATTTATTATGTAAATTATATTGATTTTGGTGATAAAATCAACTACTACTTATGGTTATGTTTTAACCTTGGATGGAAGTGCAATATCATGGAAATATGTTAAAAAGTTGTTGTTCTGTCATGATCTACTATGCAAGCATAAATTATTCCTTTTTTTCAATGCATCCTGACAATCAAATTGTTAAAGTTTCTAGTAAAAATGTCAATGAAATTGACATATGAGAATGAGAGACAAATATATTAGAAACTTAATTACTTTTGGTATTGTCTCTCTTCACTTAGTCAGGTCGGAAAGACATATTGCAGATCCGCTTATCAAAATGTTTATGCATCAACAAGTATTTGATTCATCGAGGGGAATGAGACTAAAGCCCATAAATTAGTTGTAACAACGGATACCCATGTCCACGTGAGTGGCGATCCCATGTAATGGAGTTCAATGGGTAACAACGAAATTGTTGTTGACTAAAGTACACAAACTATAGCCCAATTTGAGACTAAATTTGAGAGGGTCCAAATTGCTTCATTTTAAGAAAAAAAGGACCAAATTGGATAAAATTATAAATAAGGGCACAAAATTAAAAACAAGCACTAGCAGATGACAATAACATGACACGTGGCACTATACGGACACAACATTTACGTTAATTTAACGAAAATGACAAAATTGAACATTTTTTAGAAATTAGAGGACTAAATTGAACAAATGAAAAAGTAGGAATCTTTTTAAAAATTTGAATAAAATTAGATGAACAAATTAGGTATTAAGCCTTAATTTTATCATTGTGAAAAATATTTGTGATAAATATAAAATTAATTACATGTAAATAGTGACAATATTTTATTTATCCTTAGTTGCATTTACACTAAATAAAATATTGTTAACTAAAAAAATTCGCATCTTAAATAATATATATATATATATATATATATATATATTTTTTTATTTAATATATAATAAATTTATTATACAAATTATATCGACAAAAATTTTAGCATTTTAATAAATAATAATTATTAGTTTACATCAATGGCGGAACTTAGACAAAAAAATTTATGGGTGCCAAATTATATTTTTTATATATAAATTTTTTTTAGTTAAAAAAAAGCTCTTCATTTACTCTCTTCATTTCTTCTACTTAAAACAAGCACACATAATAGTAGAATTAAAAAAAATGACTATCATTCGCTATTATATCATGATACCAAACCATGAATACCATTCTAGATAAGCCCTTCTATCTCATCAATTTGATTTGGTGGGTATTGTGAAATTTGAGGACGTTTTTTTCGGATCGCATTCTAATGAATTTTTAAATTCATTATATGTAACTCTAAGAACTTTAGAGATTTGTTTTTCATTGTCTTGAATTTTTGGTTCTCATGAAAACTTTCAAGTTTAGTTAACGTAAATGCATTTTTTTTCATCTTTATCGCAAACCTTCCTCCTTCAAAAAATATCAATTCTTTTAATTTTTATCATAATCTTTCTAATATAAATTTATCACCTCTCACCTATTTAAAAAATGATAAAATTTATATTCACAACTCATAATTATCACATTACAAAACATAACAAAACTATACCACTTTAATTAAATAAGCAACATTGTATAAATTCAAAACTTTAAAAAATTTACCATAGGCAAGGATAACACAAAATCCCTAAATTTCATAATTAATGGTTATACTAGTTTGGAAAAAAATTATAATTAGGGTTCATATACCAATTTCATAAAAGAATCCCTGAAATCATAATTAAGGTTTATACTAATTTGGGATAAACATACCAAGAACAATCATAAATCTAACATACATAAATCATTATAAGATACTAACCTTGATATGTGAAAGATTAGGCAAAAATGTATATTTCAATCTCAATCTATGTGTTCTCCAACTTCTGTTTCCCAATCTATCTCTTTATATTTTTTTCTCTTCACACATTTTCATAATAACTTACATGGTAGAAAGATCTTATAGCAAAAACAAAACCCTAATCTCTTTTATAAATCAATGTTTCCATTAAATTTGTTATTTTATTTATTTTTATTATTTTCCATAATATAAAATTAGTATAAATAATATATAATTATAATTTAAAAAAATATATAAATATATATAAAAATAATAATTTCAAAAATTTTGGTGGAGTCGTGGCTCCCCTATGTCAATATAATGTTTCGCCACTAGTTTACATATTAGTAAGATGTATTTTAATTTTATAATATACTTAATGTGACAATTTTTTCATTTTGTTAGTGTTATAAATAATATTTGTAACAAAAAAAATTCACAACTAATTTATTAATAGTGACAAAATTTGTCTTCATTTTGTCAACAAAGGTTATATTTCTTGTAGTGGATGCAATTTTGAGTTTGATGTTCAGTGGCTTCAAACTTTCTCCTATGTATCAAACTGGCTTCAAACGTTCTCCTATGTTTCAAACTAGCTTCAAATGTTCTTCTCTACGTGATTTTAAATGTTTTCCTCCTATGTATCAAAATGGCACCATGCTATAATTTCAGAATATTTACTTTGTTGAAGAGTTCTTAAGCGGTTTTGAATTCTTACATGCTTATATTAATTTCATTTGTTTTGGTGAGATACTCCATTCAATGTTTTGCAAACGTTGCATGTAAAAAATGAGAAAGTATTTGATAAGTTGATTAAAGATAAAGCAAAGCATCTCTGGCTAAGTTGATTAAAGATAAAGCAAAGCATCTCTGGTTGGATCACCTAAGGTAGGGAATTTTTTTTTACATTAGTTGCCATGCCCAAGTTATCATTAATGATGTTCTGTGTCAGTAGGGGGGGGGGGGGTCATTTAAATCAAGAGTTAGTTATGATAAGGTTTCTCTCTTCTCAACGATTTGAACAAAAGAATGCATTCTAAGTTCCAGTAATGGTCAGCTGTATAGAAATTGTATGGAAGTTGCACTTCCCCATTTTTATCTATAATTTTTAAAACAAACCTTTACATTTCTTTTATTTTCATCTTAGTTCTTAGAGATGTGGGCATTTGCTTCCTTACCTCTTTCCATATCTTGGTAGATATAAGCCATTGGAGTATTTAGTAATATGATAATATCCATTCGATTGGACTCTTACACAACACAAACCATAAGCCATAATAAAAATAGATTAGTTATCATTGCTACATGAATCTATGTATAAAAATATATCAGTTTTTAATTTCATACTTTGTGAATGTAACTTTTGTTATGTATTATTCTATTTGTTTCTGATGCCTAATTCCATACTATGTGAATGCAACTTCTGTTCTCACATGAGGAGTTATGAATTATATTTTAATGTAAATTTTAATGTTGATGGTAATATAAACAATGAAAAAGCTAATGAGCCAAAGTCACCTTCTATTAACAATGAAGATAATGAGGTTCAAAAAGAGAGTAAGAAAGCTAAGACTTCTACCTTTGAAGTTTGGCAATATTTTTCTAAAGTTGGAGTGAAAGATGGTAAAGAGAAGGCTAAATGTAATGCACGTGGGGAAAAATATGTAAATGGTGGCACTAAAATAGGGACTTAAACACTGTTGCGTCATTTGAAAAAATGCAAGCCCAAAATATAAAGATGTAGGGGGATGATAATTGATAATATGTAAAAGTTAAGGAGTAGGGACCTTGATCACTAGCATGTTCGAGAGATTATGACAATGGCTATTGTCAAACATGGTTTGCCATTTAAGTTTGTTGAGTACAAATGGACTAGAGAATTGCTTTCATATTTGAATCCTGATGTGAAGCATGTGAGTTGGAATATTGTAACATTCCGACCGAATATTACTAATTTAAATAAAATAAAATAGAAATAAATACAAACTCGCATTTATTATTATTGTCTTTCCCAAAATTGCGGGAAATTTAAAACATTTATTAAACTCATCCAATTAAACCATAATGTTCCAATAATCCATACTAGTTCATTTTCTAGTAAAAATACGATTTACAAAATTCTGAAAATAAAATGATAGTAAACTTCCATAAAAAGCTTTCACACGCTAGTTCCTCTTTGGCTCTATGCCTCACCAACATCACCTGGAACATCATTTGCTCCCGTGTGACATGTCACACGATCATCGCCAAACACACACAGAATGGGTGAGCTCATAACAACACAAATATACAATTAATAAAAATAGAGATTCACCCCAAACTACTTTATTTCATCTAAATTGCTTAATCTTAACAATCGATACCCAAGGATTTCAGATCATTGTCTCATTATACAAATGAAACTACTAGTCCATTTACCCATACAATTACTTGGCCATGGACCCATGATATATCATGCTTCCACGAACCTTCCCGCTCATGGTCCAACCTCTATGAACCTCCCCGCTCGTAGTCTAACTCTACAGACCTCCCCGCTCATAGTCCAACACGCGTGATCCATCTAACTACGAACCTCTCTGCTTGCAGCAACTCTCAAGTGTGAAAACAAAACATACGAACCTTCCCACTTGTATCATCACACGAGAGTATCATTAATATGAACCTCCCATCTCATATTAATCACACATTCAAACACAAATCAAGAACCTACCTGCTTGTGATATAGTCAAGTATATCCCAAATCAAAACCAACACAACAAGCCATGCAAAACACATCATAAACGCACCCTATCACTTGCACTATCGTCTGGCGCAACTTAAGCGCCGCTAAGCAAAATGACAGTGCAGACCGCCTGGCGGTTCCACATCACTGTCGGGCGCCACAACGCACAGGACTTCCCTGTTTCCTACTATCGTATGACGGTCCACTATGCACCGCTAGGCGCTACACCAATAATGTGACACTACTTGTTTTAGGTACTCTAATTCAGCTCCTAGCATCTAACCATTCAATTCTCAACATCTAGAAATCAAATTACATATTCATATACTCCAAATTACAACATCACAACAAATATGCATCTTTCAAGTATAAGCACACATTCCTCTCTTTTATAATTCATATATACTCACATCTTAAATCAATGCCAACATTCAATTTGAACCCAGAGTAAACCATGCTCATATGAAATTATGAAATAATAAGGCAACGACACATAACTCATTTATTCATACAAAACATAAGTCTTACCTAGACATGTCAAAGTGAGCCAACCCGGCTCACACGGGTTGGCTCACCACGGGTCGGGTTGGAAATTGTTGAGCTCAACCCGGCTCACTTTCTGGTGAGCCAGAAATTTTTCAACCCGGCTCAACCCACCACGGGTTGGTGGGTTAAGTGGGTTGGCTCACTAACCCGTATAAAAATTAAAAAAAAAGATTTTTTTAAAAAAAAAATCATCGGGAACGAAAGGGAAAGTGGCTAGGCACAGGAGCAGCACGAGCAAAAGAAGCGTCGGCTCGACCACCACCGAACGGCCGGTACCAACGTCGACCACCGCCGCCAAAGAACGACCG
>Ga0214545_1010649_pt1 | contig 13203 bp, 6 predicted proteins | sample CNSS4metaG_FD_160064 | JGI IMG/M metagenome (GOLD analysis project Ga0214545, IMG submission 160064) | Root nodule microbial communities from cowpea collected in UCLA plant growth center, Los Angeles, California, USA - CNSS4 | ecosystem: Host-associated > Plants > Roots > Nodule | place: USA... | reverse complement strand
GCGGTCAGTCACTCCGAACCATCGGCTCTGATACCACTGATAGGTTATATTTTTTCATATATGGTTTATAGTCATGGTCATGGCATAGTTATGGTCATTGAGAGATTGTGGTTCTATATGGTTATATAACATTAGTCTTACACATATAAGACCTTAGACACCACTTTTACACCAAAACCTTAAGGCAATGTTGTTATGGGTCTTTATTCTTATATAGTGTTTAACTTTGTCTTTTCTATCCAATGTGGGACTTTTTGACTCACACTTGGACTATTCCCAACACTCTGATGGGAGTGTCGGTGAACAGGTGCATTGTCAGTGTGTGAAATGTGAATTTGTGCACCATGTTAGCGTAGGAAACTCTATTGTTGATATGTACTTGAAAACTGAAAATGTTAGAGATGGAGGAGGGTTTTTGATGAAATGGGTGAGAGGAATGTAGTGTCTTGGAATTCCTTGCTCGCAGGTTATTCATTTAATGGGTTTAATGATCAGGTGTGGGAATTGTTTTGTCAGATGCAAGTTGAGGGATATAGGCCTAACTATTATACTGTTTCTACTGTAATTCCAGCTTCGGCCAAACTGAGTGTGGTTGCTGTAGGAATGCAAACTCATGCCATGGTTGTAAAGCTCGGTTTCGAGGTGGAAAAACTCGTGTGCAACTCTCTAATCCGTATGCTTTTAAATTTTAGGGTTTCAAACTTCTCCTGATTCCTCTTTTATTTTATTTTCTTTATCTTTAATTAACACGTGCACAAAACATAAAGTTTATTACACAGTTTAAAATGGGATCCAGATGTGGTAATTCGTTTGTCAAGTGTCAAATACAACTAACTTCGTCCAAAAATAAGAAACATTTCCAATCGTTTCAAAACATGAGAGACCAGATTGGAACAAACGTTAGTTAGAGTACTAAAAACAAAATCGTACAATACTTGAGGGACGAAAAACATAATTAACCCATTTTTTATTATTAAAATTGGTTGTTAATGAAATATTTTTTTAAGTGAAATATTTCTACAAATAAAACAATATAAATTATACGCTCAAGATTATTTAATTCAAAGGATATGCGATACAGCAGAAAGTTTAAATTCTATAAGAATCAGAAAATAGGTGATATATGGGATCCCATTAACAAATGATATAATAATATCTATAAGCATTACATAAAACTATTATATCTAATTAACAAAATGAAGTTGAACCTTTGAAATAATTGAAACCAGGGAAATGCTCGATGTAGGAATCTATTCAGTCCAGATAACCTCGTCTCGTCCAACACTTTTGTGTTACATCCTGTCACTGACATCAAAAAAATCCTAGCTTTAAAAATAGTGCAATCGATAATTATAATAATCAATCATTATGAAAAAACAACAAAAAGAGAAGTTGAGGTACATTTCACCAAACACTAGTTTAGATACTTTGAAGAGAAGATCCAATTTTCGCATAGAACAATCTCAAATTGTTTAGATACTTTAAACAACTCAAATATAACCTAAAATAATTAAAGATAGTTTTGAAGGAAAGTATACTTGATATCGAGGGAAGCTATATCATGGCATCAATCTCCAGTTTTACTGTGATTTGAAGGAAGGAACTGCACCATAAAAGTTTCACGTCATTCTGAGTTTAGTGATTCCAAAAACAAAGTTTGTTTATTCATGCTTCGTTCTTTTCTTGATTCTCAAGAAACTGCACCACAAAGTTTTGTTTCTTCATTCTGAGTTTAGCAGAAATTTTCAACTATAGATGTACCATGTTCTTCATACAGCTTACAATATTGTTCTTTTAGTGATTTGTTTCGTTTTTTATTTGAGAAGAAGGTATATATACATTGAATCATGAAATGCACATGCTCATTTATCTCAATGCAACTAAATTTTTCCAACTTTTTTTTTTCACTAAAATATCTTAATTATCTAAAGTACAGTATTGACACTTCTTGTACATTAATCTTTTCTAATCTGGTAAAATTTGAATTTTACTTAGCTATCTAATATATCATATTAAAATTTTGAATTCATGGTAGTTATAATTGTCAAAGCTGGATACAAAATTTTAAATGTTACAACTCAACCTTAACCAATTGTTTTTTAAAAAGTGTTTTTACTTTTGTTTAAAAAATTATAATTTGTAATTACAATTTTTTTTATTAAAAGTTAAATTTAAAATATCCTATCTTAAATTGTTTAAAAATTTGATTTGATATAGTGCTGCTTGAACTTTTTAGACCTGAATATAAAAAAAAGTTAAGATTAGAGAAAAAAGGGTCACAAACTTTGTAAAAGGTGCTGGATCATCTGCATAAAACATACTATAATAATTTCTAAACTGTTGAAGATTGAGGACCACACACTGCACTGTGCACATGATCCCAAAAAAAAACAAAAAACAAGTGAAGAAAGTGAGTTCATGAATGAAAACACCAATACAGAGATGATGATGTCAAATATTAGGTCATATTTTTTAATTTGACTCTTCCTCCAATCCAATGGTCACATGCATTCAACCACAAAAGCTATATAATATTAGCCACAATTTTCTTTGGAGTAGAAAAAAAATTTATGAAAAAATATAAATATGCACTTGTCTTTGTTCTATTTTATTTTCTACTTCATATTTTCTTAATGTATCATAGAATATAAGAATGTGATTATATATAATATTTAATTACATTTACTTCTAATGAAATAAATGGCTCTAATACTTTTATGATTTAATTGTTTAAAAATTACAGACATTTTTATGCTTCACATTAACATTTAGGTTGATGTAAATGTTAAAAATAATTAATACAAGCGTTAGAAAATAATATATAAGAAAATGTTGTGAATAATTGTTTTTTATCAATTTCTCTCTAAATATTTGATTCAAAAATATATATCAATTTTTTAATTTGTGACAGATAAAAATAGCATTATTAAGAAAGTAAAATAGCTTTAGTAAAATTGCTAATTCATGTAAGGAAAAATCTTAAACTACAATATTTTAGAATGAAGTAGTAATAAATGCCAAAAAAATATTCTTAGCAACACATTTTTCAATATATTATTTCTAACCTACACTATATATTAGTTAACATTTATTAAAAACTACAAAAATAATAATAAGTCATTAAATAAGATTTAAAGCATCAAAATTTATGATTGTTAACGTATTTTCTCTTAATAACTTTTAACAAAATGTAAAGTTGGTTAGCCTTTGATGCATTAAAGGGACTTAGATGAGAGACTCATAAATAGAGATTTAAAAGAAAATGTCAAAAACATTCGTGTAATTTTTTTTTCCATTCTTATGTTCGAATGGTTTTTCAGTCAATGCCGTATAAAACTATGATAACTTACTGCAAAAATTATAACCTTTTTTTTTTTGTTGAAAATACTATTTTAAGTTGAAGTTGAAGCATCTACACAAATACGATTATACCACTCTTCACAAAACCACACATATTCTACAAACTTTTCAAACTATATTATTTTCAAAGATAGGAAATTTTTTAGAGAAATAATAAGGGTTGGAAAAAAAGGAACAATATAATAGAAATAGGAAAGTAGCTTACAAAACTCATATAAATATTATAAGTGTATTTTCTTCATTTTTTTAGTATGTAAAATTAACATACCAGATCGGATGGACCTCACAAAACTAATAAGATGCGGGTAGTGAAAGTATATGTAAAAATACTCTAACGATAAAATTAGTATTGTATCCATAGTTTATTCTTAGACGAACAAATACAATTCAAAAAAAAACCTCCTTTACCTTAAGTGTTTATCTATTTATAACATTTTTTATTGGTCTTTTGCCCTTCAGGTGATTACGGAGGGCCCAATTAAAACTTACAATATTTTAGACTTTACTTTGTGTCTAATCGCCATTTAGTTATGTTAAGTTTTGGTTGGTTTCTTGATCGAGTAGGCAAGACTGAAAAGTTAGACCAAGAAGAAGGCAAGGTCTATAATTCGAAAGAAAACAAGGTCGAGAGGACAAGGCCGAGAAGGTAAAACCGAAAGGTAAGACTAAGAAGCTGAACCAAAAAGGCAAGACCGAGAAGTTAGGTTGAGAAGTTAGGCTGAGAAGTTGGACTAAGAAAACAAAACTAAAAGACAAAACCAAGAAGGGAAGGATGAAAGACAAGACCAAGAAGACAAGACCAAAAGGTAAGGTTAAGAAAGACCTAAAAGTAAAGTCGAGAAGACAAAAGAAAAAAACAAGACCAAAAGACAAGACCGAGAAAGAAAAACCGTAAGACAAGATTAAAAAAGATAAAAGCTAAAAAATAATGTTGAAAAGACAAAATCTAAAATTTGAACCGAAAAGATCGAGAAAATGAATAATACAAAATTAAAATTAATTTTTTTATAACACTAAAATCGTTTTAATAAGACTTAATCTAATCATTGATTTTAATTCACAAGAATTCTCATTAAATATAGTAAAACACATTCATTAAGGTCAGCAGTTATTTAAAATCTAAAACATACGTAAGCATACATGAAAAGGGGTTTCGGTATAATTATTAAAAATTATAATATTCGGTGGAATGGAATTTTTTTATTTTCCAGAGATATAAATATTGGAAAATTTGTCTCTTATATTTGTTTTAACCATAAAAGAAAAATAACATACCTAGGAAACAATAATTGCTAGCAATTGTTTTAATCAAATTTCTTATATATACGGCATTCTTGGAACATGACCGTTTGAAATTGAAACCAGAGATGAAAATCAGAGGGCCCACATTAAGAACGTATTTGATTATATTTTTTTATTTTAAAAATTATTTTAGAGAATACTTTTTATGTAGCCAAAACGAGGGGAAAAAACACCAGCATGTAAAACGTAAATATCACAAAATTAATGTAAAAGTTATTTGAAAGATGTTTTGATTTTTTCTGAGTTCGAAAAGCTGAAACAGAATCATAAAAGATACCTTTCATACAATATTTATATTAATTAATCATTAGCAGCACACCACAGTGCATGTACTGAACTTAGCCATCATTCATTCCCTCACACCAGTCAAATATGGTAGTCAAACCAAAATTGAACTCTTGCACCTAACCATGCCCATGAAAATTCTCTTTTCCTTCCTCTCAAGAATACTGCAGTTTTAGGTTTTATATTTTTTTTCTAAAGTTGATTTATGCACTCATTTTTAGTGAAATGTTATTTCTTTTCCAGTTTCTGTTCATGTTAATTACTGTTGCCGTCAAAGTTGAAATTTTTTTTCATAAAAATTGATATTTTTACATAAAAATTGATTTTTTTTTAAAAGGGTCACATGCTATGCTGGTTTTGTAAACTTGTATTGGGAAATTAATTAGTTATTATTTGTATGTATGTATAAGATAACCTTAAATTACAGTGTCGGAACTATTAGGAGTCTCAGGAGTTTGAGACCATTTATTTATAAATTGTGCAGAGTGTTGAGGATCTTCAACCTCAACTCAACTAAAAAAATGGCTTCTTTCATCCTCAAGCAAAGGTCTTTTTCACATGCTGGTGTTGCTGCATGCTACCACCCCATCATGCGGAGGTTCTTCTCCACAACAGCAACCGTAGCTGATTCTCCTTCTCTTGCTCAGAGAATCAGAGAATTGCCGAAGGACCTCCCTGGAACCAACATCAAGAAGCATGTGTCTCAGGTACTATTCACACTCTCTCTTTCTCTGTTTCTGTCTCAGTTTTCTTTGCAAGCTTGTATGAATAATGAGACAAGACAACCTGTGAACCTGAAATTGTTTGGTGGCTAACACAGTCACTGTAGCTCTGCCCCCCAATGGTTGTACTTGTACTTGCTTTGTTCTGGTTGTGTTTTTTCTGTTCACTAATATCATGCCACGTGTGTCACAGTGTTTGATTTTCCCGTCTTATCCAGTTTAAATTCATTTCATACATGCCAAGAGTGAAAAGAATTTTTGAATCTGATTTTTAAGTTTTTTTTTTCATTGGGATTGGGTTGGAAAGCTTTCTGGACTTCTTGGTATGGATCTTGGGATAATTACAGCTGCAAAATTGTGATTTTTGTCATGAAACTCATCTCTTCTGTTTTGAGTTTTGTTGAAACCATTTTATTATGAAGTTAGTATATGATAATTAATACTAATAGAATTGTAGATACTTTTAGGGTTTAAGTTTAGGGGAGGATTTGATTTCTCACAGGCACATACAAAAGTAAATGTTGAAATCAAAACTATGAGTTTTCACTAAAATTTTCTATTAAAGAATAAACCATTTTGCAGAATAACAGAGATTTATAAATTTGTTTTGTTTTCTTCCTATTTTGTTCATTGGTGGATTCCTGAATTAGAAGTTTTCATTTTTTTTAGCTGATTGGGAGGACTCCACTGGTTTATCTTAACAAAGTCACTGAAGGATGTGGAGGATATGTTGCTGTCAAGCAAGAGATGATGCAACCTACTGCCAGCATCAAAGACAGGTCAATTCCTTTCTATATATTTATCTTCTTTTTTTCTACTTTGAATTTGATCAGATTGCATGTTATTCTTAATGGTAATCAAAATTCAAATTAATACAGAACTACTGTAATTTTCTTTTGATTCTGCAGACCAGCATTTGCAATGATCACAGATGCTGAGAAAAAGAATCTGATAAGTCCTGGAAAGGTTAGCTGATATGATATATGACAGCAATTTTGCTGAGTTATTTGATGTTGCAGACGCTGATAGTAACCTTAATTGATGTTGCAGACAACTTTGATTGAACCTACATCAGGAAACATGGGTATCAGCATGGCTTTTATGGCTGCCCTGAAGGGATACAAGATGGTTCTGACCATGCCCTCTTACACAAGCTTAGAAAGAAGGGTAACCATGAGAGCATTTGGAGCTGAATTGATCCTCACTGATCCAACCAAAGGAATGGGAGGAACAGTTAAGAAGGCTTATGAACTTCTGGAAAACACACCAAATGCTTTCATGCTGCAACAATTTTCAAACCCTGCCAATACCCAGGTTACTTGAGCAACCTAAATTACTGTTTCTGTTTGAAACCATTTACTAGGAAAAGAAAATCTGAAGAACTATGTTTTTTAAGGTTTTGTTTGCTGAAGTGTAATACTATGTAGTTCTGAAATTCTTGGCACTTGCAGTGGTGGATTGAATTATATATTGACTTCAAATGGGATGCAGGTGCATTTTGAAACAACAGGCCCTGAAATATGGGAGGATACAAATGGACAAGTTGACATATTTGTTATGGGAATAGGTAGTGGAGGCACTGTCTCTGGGGTTGGACAGTATCTTAAGTCCAAAAATCCTAATGTTAAGGTAATGTTCTTCAGATCACCAATTCAAATTACAGATAAACAGTGTGTTATTAGATGCACACTTGTTAAACCCCTTGAACTTCATTTGATTATTAGATATATGGAGTGGAGCCAAGTGAAAGCAATGTTCTGAATGGTGGTAAACCTGGTAAGGATCAGGCCTTTTTTTCTTCCTTTGAATTTGAAAATTCTACTTTTTGTATGATAATTTTGTACCTTGTTCATTCTTGAATGTTATGTTTCAGCCTTCAAAATGTTTAAATTTGACAGTAATTTCTGGCATTGGTGAAGTGTTAAAGAAGCTTAAAATTATGATCTAAAGTAGCAAAAGTAATCACTATGGTCTTTGTGCGATATTTGGAAGACCGTTGTTCTATTTACAGATTGAAAACTCTGGTGTTGTAATTTTTTGTGTAGGTCCTCATCATATAACTGGTAATGGGGTTGGATTCAAACCAGACATATTGGACATGGATGTAATGGAAAAAGTTCTTGAAGTAAGTGAGAATTTTACTTCCTTCTACGGAGATTTAGCAGAAAAGTTTTACACTTTTATTTTTCTCTCATCAGGTTAGCAGTGAAGATGCAGTTAACATGGCTAGGGTGTTGGCCTTAAAGGAAGGACTCATGGTAATCTTCACAAGACAATTTATTGATAGATTTTAAGCTTCATTCATTTAACCACTCTTAGATGATTCTTTAGTCATTGACGAATAGTATCTATAAATTGATAATGGAATTCTGAATTTGCAACTATGTTTTTCTTTGTAAATTTTTCAGGTAGGGATATCATCTGGGGCTAACACAGTTGCAGCACTCAGATTGGCTCAGCTGCCTGAAAACAAAGGCAAACTTATTGTGGTAAGAACAGTTTCCTTAACACAACACTAATCTCAAAACTCAACCTGATCAAAGACAGTTTAAGGGTTTGGAAAACCTAAAACAAACTTAAGAATAAGGTCTTTTTATTGATAAAATAATTTATTGCCGATATTAATAGTCACTCATAATAATTTAATTAAATTTTACTCTCAAACATAGTTTTACAATTAATTTAATAGAGATATATCGGTACTAAAAAAATTTGGAGACATTTCTTTCTAAGGTCTAAAGCAAAAATTTGGAGACAATTACAGCCTGATTATCTAAATTCACAACAGACAGACACACTATGCAATGATTTGCACAGTTTTTCTTGTCACCTATGATTCTAGAAAAATTGCTTTGCACTAAAATTTTAGTCAGCAAACTTGTGTGTCTATGATGCTGATTCTGTGATAACCATTGATGGCTTGAATCTCAGACTGTTCATCCCAGCTTTGGCGAACGATACCTGTCATCTGTTCTGTTCCAAGAACTTCGTCAAGAAGCTGAAAACATGCAGCCAGTAGCAGTTGATTAATGCCATGCATAACCACTGATCCAAAGCTTTGATGAGGAGTCACATTGCATGGATCAACCTAGTTGTTGTTTTGTTACAATCCTGTTGTAGCAAAAATTGTTAACTTTCTGCCACTGCAGAATTTGTCAGCCAAACCTGTGCTGATTGGGAAAAGGTTTTGATGCAGCTTAAAATAATGTTATCTTAATGTTTTGTATTTTTTTACTTTCATTTTTAGTTGGAAAAAAAAGTATAAAGTAATCGAAGTGTGACTGAATAATTCAAGGAATCAAATCCTGTTATTGGTAAACTGTGTCTTCTTTTGGCATGTGATTGTTGTTAAGTTTCTTTTTAAGGCAAGACCAACCAAAGATGGTGGCATTACCAAATTTCTATCTTTGCAAAAAGTAAAATTAGGTGCAAAATCCTAACTTAGAAATATTCTCACTATCGTCTAAATCATTCTTCCTCTCTTTTTCTTAGTTCTAAAATATTTTGATCCAACTATTGTTTCAAAACCCTAGCATAGAGTTTTACTTCATTTTTAAATAAATGAAACAAAAAAAATCCATATATAACACATAAAGTTTATTTAACTTAGGAATTACATAAATAAACATATTCTAAGCTTGTGGTTATGGTTCAAATTTTAAATAGACTAGAACATTTTTTTGTGGACAATGATATATAAAGGGATATGGGGGATAAAATTATTTCCATTCAATTTTAGCACTGAGATAACAATTAGTTAACTAAAATAAATAGTAGAGAAATGCATAAAATTGTTAGTAGTGCATGAAATGGGGAAACATGTTATTTCAAGCATATTTTCATCTCTAATTAAAGACTTTGTGACTCAAGAAAGATAAGAAATAACAAACTATGGATATCTTGTAATATTAACTATTACTATTATTATGACTAGCATACACACAGGCGCAACACGCTGTCGTGTTTGTGTGTACGCATTTTTTAGATATACGTGATATTATATTAGTAGGCGATGATAATATAATGTTATTAAGTTAATATATAAAATAAAATTATATTTATTAAAAACAAAGTGAAATATATCAGAAAAAATAAGAGAATAATTGTTGATAAATAAATAAAAAAAGAGCAGATATAGACGATTTTATAAAAAAGTTTGTAAAAATAACGGTCAATTTTCAAAAATTTAATAAATAACTATATTTTAAAGGGTAAAATTGGTATTTTAAAATATAGACAAAAAAAAAATCTCTTTATATACTATTTTCCTCAATAATTGATATTACTATGTTTACTCCAATTCTTAAGTTTAATTATAAAAAAATAATGTCAGCCCCAAGTATCCTTTCCTAGGCTTAAGCATGAGTCCAACCCAAATAAAATGTCCACAAACCCATGAACCCTACTTCAAATATCCATAAGAATTTTTGCACTCGTTGAACCAACTCAATGAATACTCTTCACTGATGAAACCCATGCATGATGTGAAGATTTTTAATATCATAAATTTTGCACGGTCAAATATGTTTCTATTGGTAATAAATAATACTTAAAAAAAATACAACATATTTAAACTGTTGAAGTCTTAATAATTTCATAATTCAAGACGCTTGAATTTGTGATAGCTTCATAATCTGTAAATGTTCATCATGTTATTGTTTTATTAGTTCATCTTATTTAAAAAATAATCCCTTCTTATTCTTGCTTGTTTGTAAAGGGTATGAAATAAACAACTTTATAAGTTATCAAAAAATTGTTTTGGAACTTAAGGGTGTGGTGGTGGGATTAACTCTTCACCCTTTATAATTAACTCCTAAACCTAATGAGATTTTAAAAGAAAGAAAGAGTATCCAATTTATTTTTCTTATTTAAGCAAATCTTGGAGGCGACTTTTTTTATTAAATGCTTATTACTTTTTTAATTCTAAAAAGATTATTTAAATAAAGAAATATTTCTTTCTCAGTTATTTAATAAAAAATACATTTCCTTTAAAAAAAATTAATTTTATTACTACTACTATTATTATTATCATTATTTTTTAAGATGAAAAAACAAGTTAGTTTGTGCGATTTTACTTATAATATCGTTAACATGTCAAAATTAAGATGGGGTGGATTGTCATTTTTTTCTTTTTTCTTCTTTTTTTAAATTTTGTTTTAAAAATTAATTTTTTTATGTATATGATATATTAAAAGGATATGATAAGTATTTTTTTTAAGTTTTAATTGATTGATTAATGTTTCTAATTTAATAAATTAAAATAATTATTATATTTATATATTAAATTATTTTGTTATAATTATAATAATTAGAACCTGAAAGTGTTAATAGTTTAAGTTATTATGTTATTTAATACTTTCATCTTCAGGTAGTATAATACAAAAATATTTAATGTTTTTAAATTATTAATTAGTTTAATTTAAATTATTTTTGAAAAGAAAAAGAAAATCGGTGGACCATCTTGTCTCACTTTATCTCTAATACGTCAATTTGACGAATGAAACAGACAAGTTAAGATGAGCTATTAACAAATCAACTAAACAATCCAAACCAACTTTGTCACCTTTTTCAACATTCATTTTCATTATTAATTTGATTTATGTAAAATCAACTTCTCTGAGTTATTTAAACAATGTAAAAGTGAGGATGATTTTTATGAATGTAAGTTAAATATGTTATATTTATGTATCACACTTTCTTGGATGTAATTTAGTCAAAATTCTAATCAAAAGAAAAAGGTAAATGCTTTTAAGAGACTTCTCTTTCAACTTGGAGAGACTTAGAAACTAATGAAATATGAATGCAACCTTTTTTTAAACCTATAGAATATTGATTTAAAAATGAAAAGGGTTAAATATTTTTTTGTCCTTCGACTTTTAGTGAAAATTGGAATTAATATCTTTTGAAAACTTTGAACCAATTTAATCCCTCAACTATGTAAATGCATGAATTTAGTCCTTTTAATCAAATTTTGTTAAGTTTAGTCGACATTTTAAATACATTTTATTATAGTATTTTAGCTTGTTTACATCCTTTGACATATGTTCGCTTCGGTGTTAGTTGAAAAATGCCTTTGAAACGTCAAATAAACTTAAAAATAATTGGTTTAAAAGACTAAATTTACACATTTTTATAGACGAGAGACTAAATTGGTTCAAAATTTTCAAGAAGGACTAATTCCAATTTTCACTAAAAGTTAAAGGACCAAAAACATATTTAACCCAAAAAAAATTGTTTTTTTGTTTAGACAGCTAAAAATATAACATTGCTTTTCTATGATTTTTAAGAAAAAAAAAATCTTCTTATAATTTCTTAGCCATCGTATTAAAATACACTTGTTAATAAGATTTTCCTTTTGTACTGTTGCTTATACAGTTAAGACACCCTAGTACTATTACCAAATTCTTGTTGGTATCGTAGATGTCATATATGTGATAAAGTCCAACCTCAAACTCAGGTTTTTTATGTTTTTTTTTCGATTCACTTCCAAATTTTGTCTCATTCTGTCTGATACTTAACTGGTTTTTTTTCAAACTCACTAACAAACTTATTGGAAATTCTTAACTGATTTTCTCTTGTAAAACAACTCTGCTTCTGTTTTTTTACTACAATTTTTGCCACAATAACTTGTACTTTGAACATTCATAAAATACATACTCATCAAACCAATTCTTTATTTTCAATATGATATATCAGTTTGCCCTAAAACTTTAACATGTTAAAGCATGTTGCTCTTTGATTATAATATAAGAGTTTATAAATTATGAGTGGCATTGTACCATGTACTTCTCTGTTTTTTATATGAATAATATGGTGTGATGTACATGCCACTAAAAATCTATCTAAACTCCACTTTTTCCATTTCTTACTTAACGTTTTGCTTCAAAATCAATCATTGTTTTGTTGCATTGTACCTCTAACAACTAACTTTATCCTACATACTCATTTATATAATCATTCATATATTTTAAATGATATGATATTTTTAACACGTTTTTTATATTAAGTAGATATTTAATAAAATGTTATTTTCTATACTTATAGTTTTGTTATATTTAATAAGAGATGTCTAATATTTTCCTTCATAACGATCATGAAGATGTAAAACTGCCTCTTATTGTTATGAATTGAATTTGAGAAATTATTTCCTCATTGTTCTGCACAGTTTGTAATATACCATCTGCTGAATTTGAATACAAGATGGTACATTCTTGCGAAGAACCTTATTAAAGGTGAAGAATGTTTAGTAAAATCTAATTTTTTATTTTTATTTTTTATGTTGTTGGAATAGAGTGCAGCAGGTGCAGTTGTGGCCTACATTATTAAGGCATTAAAAGAGAGAGAGTCCTTATGAGGGACCTTGTGTTGCTTCATACCCCACTTCCATTCCAAGCAGCACTCATTGTTTGCCAATTTTTAAGTTGTTGTCCTTTTTATGCTTTCATCCTATTACATACCTTTCTCTATGCCACTCCTCTTGTGCCACCTTCTAGGTTACAACTTTCAACAAATTTTTCCATATATATATATATAT
>Ga0214545_1010648_pt1 | contig 13205 bp, 10 predicted proteins | sample CNSS4metaG_FD_160064 | JGI IMG/M metagenome (GOLD analysis project Ga0214545, IMG submission 160064) | Root nodule microbial communities from cowpea collected in UCLA plant growth center, Los Angeles, California, USA - CNSS4 | ecosystem: Host-associated > Plants > Roots > Nodule | place: USA... | reverse complement strand
GAAATGTCAAATAAACTTAACAAAATTTGATTAAAAGGACTAAATCCACGCATTTCAAAAGATGGAGGACTAAATTGGTCCAAAGTTTCAAAATGGACTAATTCCAAAATTCACTGAAAGTGAAGGGACCAAAAACATATTTAACCCTTAATTTAAATCTATATGATCAGAAATTAGTTGTTTAGTTTAACGGTTTTACTTGATTAAGTGAAGGATGGACCATATCACCTATTATACTCGTAATAAAGCGTGATCACACATTTTTGTTTCATGAAAAATTTCATATGTGTGCAGAGAGTTTTTTTATTTTTTAGAACTGGCACACAGTTCACACATATTTGTTTCATTACAAATACTAGATTGAGTACACAATTTTTTTTTTTCTAAAACTGGTACACAGTTTTCTTTTTTTAGAACATGATTTTGTTTCATAAGAAGTAATGGATACAGACTATATAATAATTTTCATAAGTAATATTTAAATTTATTTTCTTTATATAAAGCTATTGTGAAGAAAATAAACCGTAAGTATCATGATACATAAATCACTAATTTTGGTTATATCTAGCATTTTATTAATATGAATTAATGAAAGGATACACTTTAGGTATGTATATTTCGTTTGACTGGATCATTCATCAATTAGACAGTTTTGTTTTAAAGTAAGGGAACCTGAATATTATTTGTTTGAAGTTGATGTGAATATTATTAATATTTAAATACTAGGGAAAATATTTTATTGTAAATAAAAAATTTGTATAACATCGAAAATATATATATATATATATATATATATATATATATATATATATATATAGAGAGAGAGAGAGAGAGAGGAGGATTGTTATATTTTGTGTTCTTCTTTTTTATTTTTCTCTTTTAAGTAACATTTTTTAAAATCAATTATACTAATTTTACATTCTAAGTCCCATTTTTTTTTTATATTTTTACTTTTTTTTCAAGTATAAATATTTTTTTAAAATTTATTATATTTTATTATAAAAAACTATTTATAATAAAATTGTAACATTTGATTATACTTCATATATATATATATATTTTATTTTTTAATAAAGTCATACTTAAATTTATCTTTTTTCATAAAATTGTTGTAAACTAAATAAATAGTGGACAATATTATTAAAATTAAGCTTAAATTTTGTTATATCTGACATTCTATTATAATGAATTAAAAAAATGTATGTTTTTATTATTTTATGAGATCATTAATTTAAATGTATATGATTATAAATTAAGTGTTTAATTGGACGGTTTTATTTGAGTAAGTAAAGGATTAACTATACGTCTTATTCTATTGAGAGTAACGAATGGATCATGCAATTTTGTATCATGAAAAATATTAGATGGGTATACAGTTTTATTCTTTCCTAAACTAAAAGGCACACAATTCATGCATTTTTGTTCCATGAAAAATATCAAATAACTACACAGTTTTTTTTTTTTTCTAGGACTGGTAAACATTTTTTTTCTTTTTTAAAACTGGTACGCAACTGATATACTGCTTTTTTTTTTCTTTTCTGGACCACAGTTTTGTTTCATAAAAAGTAATACATACAGACCATACAATAATTATTATGAGTAATGTTTAAATTAATTTTATTTATATAAAGTTATTGCGAAATAAATAATGAATTAATGAAATGTTTAACTTTAAGTATGTTTATCAGGTCTGAGGAGGATCGCTCATTTAAATATAACAAAAAAATAATTGTTGAATTGGACGGTTTTGTTTAAAGTAACTGAAGGATGAATGCTGTTTTGTTTTCTTTGAAGGAAGGGATAAACTGGACAGTTTTGTTTCATGAAAAAATAACGGATGACTCACAGGGTTTTCTTTCTTGATAAGTATCTGATGGAGCACACAGTTTTGTTTTGTGAAAAGTAACATATTAATTACACATTTTTATCTCATGAAAAGTATCATATCAGATGAATCATGCAATTTTGTTTAATGATAAGTGACCAATGGACCACAAATTTTTTTTTTTCATGAAAAATAGCCAATAAAACACATAACCTTTGTATCTTCAAGACTAGAACAACTCACAATATCCTTTTCACAATATCCTTTGGTGAATAAATGTTTGTTTTTCAAGTAAAAAAAAAAACTTGTGAGATTATTTTCATAAGAACTTTTATCACCTAAAAGATAAAAAAAATCAAAATAAAATTGATCTTAATGATTCATCATCTCCTCATTTTATAAAAGATTGAGAGAATTCAAAATTTTAACCTAAACTTAAAAAAATACTTAAATACTTATAAAGCACAAATAAACCTAATGTAACAAAAAAAAATGTAATTGACTTTTGTTGAATCACTTCCTCAAGTATATCATTTGTTTGAAAAAAAACCTTTAAAATCTTCTTATCACTTCTGATTGTTATAAAATAATAAAATGTTTAAATTTCAATATATTTTTCCAATTTTATTTTTATGGAAATAAATATGTAAGAACGCTTATTTAAAAATTAATAAGATATGATATATAATATATGTATTAAAAAATTTACAATAATTTTAAAAAATATGGTTTATGTTTAACTCATGTAAGTTTCTTATATGAAAAAAAAAATGGTAATATAATAAATAAATAATAAAAAAATTTGAAATGTATTAATTTTTTTATTGGTAAAGTTATCTAATGTATTATATTTTTAACCTCTTTTTATTTGATTTAATTTAAACTTTTACTCCAGGCCAATTGTTCTTTTTTTTTCTTTCCATATTTTTGAAAACGACCTAAATCCCAACTACAAAATTATAACTTTATTATGAAAAACTGGAGAAAAGTGAAACTCTTGGTTGATGTAAAACTATTTTAGGAATTTAGACAATATGCGTGTTACTTATGATGTTATATTACTTAATTTTTTTCGGATTTTAAAAAGTCAACATTTACTAAGTTATTATATGAAGTTTTAAAAATGCCTTTTGTTTTTCTTCTTTTTCTTTATACAATATTGCACACTTTATTCTGCTCTGACACTTCTAAAAAATGTCAAAGGACAAATACCTGTTTTAAAATAAAGTTTCATACTGTCTTCTTAAACCGCGTATGTCCGCTGAATAAAACAGAAAATATTGTTATCATCCAAAAATTTAAAAAAAAATTATACTTATTTATTTTAATCGGTGCAAGATATAAACTGAGAAATGATACTCATGAATTAAGAAAATAAAAATGTAAAAAATTATACAATACAGTTCATGTATTTTGATGGTGTGGTATTGTAAAACTTTATGTAGATGATAAATAATTAAATGTGTAATTAATATTTAGAATTAAATTTAATGAAAGTATAATTAATAACAGAAAAAACAATAAATATGAGATAAAAGTATTAATTAAGGGTGAGCTGTGCAAGAGGCGTTTGAAGAAAGAAAAATAGAAAAACAAAACTGGAAGGAGAAGAGAGATGCCAGCTCACATAACCGTCAAACTCGGACAGGGCACAGAAGACAACAAATATTTTGATTTGAAAAAAAAAAAAACCGCAAAAATGATATAATATTATATATTATAATAAGTAATAATTTGATTATTTAAGTGGGTGTATTATTTTGGTGTCTGTAAGTAAGAGAGTGAGAGTAGTTTCTTTTGTTTTTCCCTTTTCTCTACTTTGTTTTGTTTTGGGTTGCTGCTTCTGACCTTACTTGTTCTTTCTCTCTTCCTTTTGAATTTATTTTATTGTGTGGAGAGAAGGTGAATTTGTAGAGTGAGTGTTGAAGTTGGGTGGGGGAACTCAAATGTGATGGGAAGCAATGGACTCTGCAATCTCTTTTCTTGTTTCAAAGGCGCTTCAAACCATGGCCATGGCCATGCTCATGGGAACGGCCATGGCCATAACCAGAACCAGTTGGTTTTTGCGGAGACAGAGCCATTGGACGAAACCCTAGGCCACTCTTTCTGCTATGTCAGATCCTCTGCGCGCTTTCTCTCTCCCTCTCATTCCGATCGCATCCTCTCGCCCTCCAACTCTCTCCGCTACTCTCCTTCTCATCGCTCCGATTTCCCCGAAACCGCATTCAAGGCCATTTCCGGCGCTTCAGTCAGCGCCAACAGCTCGGTGCCCAAAGCCGTGCTCCAGTCCGAGGATGACGACACCACCGTCAATGGCTTCATAGGAACAGCGTCCTTCAGCGCTCTCCCTCTGCAGCCCGCGCCGAGAGGGGGAGAAACTGCGGCCTCGGAGAGGGAGCGGAAAGCGTTCTTTCTCTCGGGGCCAATTGAGAGCGGCGCGCTCTCGGGACCCCTCGACGACGCCGTTTCGAGTTCTGGGCCAGTGCCCTTCTCTGCCCCGCTCGGGAGTGGAGTGTACGTGAAGAAGAAGCGGAAGAAGAGCATTGCCGGGCTGCGAAAAGCCTTCCAGCGGAGTCTCTCGGAGAAGAAGCGGCCTTGGGTGGTGCCGGTGGGGCGGAAGGGGAAGACGGAAGCGACGAGCGAGACGGAGAACGAGAGCAATGTGCAGTGGGCGCTGGGAAAAGCGGGGGAGGATCGTGTGCATGTCGTTGTATCGGAAGAACAGGGCTGGTTGTTCGTAGGGATATACGACGGTTTCAATGGCCCTGACGCGCCGGAGTTTCTCATGGGTAATCTTTACCGTGCCCTTCACAAAGAGCTCCAGGGTTTGTTTTGGGAACTTGAAGAACCGCAGTCGCAGGTGCAGGGAACTAACCCTGCACCTGAGGTGGAGAATAATGACGCTGAACCCCAGAATGAGGTGGCGGTGGAAGAAGACTCCAATTCTCTCCGAGGATCGGTTAAGAGAGTGACGTTTCAAGCGGAGGGGACTGAAAGTAGGAGGAGAAGGCTGTGGGAGTTTCTGGCTGAGGAGGATGATGCGGAGAACGGGCTCGATCTTTCCGGGTCTGATAGGTTTGCGTTTTCGGTTGATGATGCGCTCAGTGCTAGCAAAGAGGCTTCGGGAGGTAGTAGACGGTGGTTGATTTTGTCTAAGTTGAAGCATGGGTTATCGAGGCATAAAGAGGGTCATGGGAGGAGATTTTTGCCGTGGAACTTGGGCGTGGGGGAGGAGAAGGAGAAGGTTGAGGTGGAAAATCCAACGACGGCAGAGGAGCAGGGGGAGAAGGGTCACGGTGGGAGGAAGCGAAAAGTGGGGCCTGTGGATCATGAGTTGGTTTTGGGAGCGTTGTCTAGGGCGCTTGAGATAACTGAGCTTGCTTATTTGGATATGACGGATAAGCTGATTGATACCAATCCGGAGCTTGCTCTGATGGGGTCGTGTCTGTTGGCTGTGTTGATGAGGGATGAGGATGTTTATGTTATGAACGTGGGGGATAGCCGCGCCATTGTGGCACATTATGAGTGTGGGGAGGTTCACGCTACTAGTAAGGAAACGGGAAGTGGTGGAGGCACTGGGTCAAGCGGGGAGTGCATAGTGGAGGAGTCTTCGGCTCCGGACGAACGTGGTGTCGTGTTGGGGAATGAGGGTCCTGCTAGGGAACGGAGGTTGGTTGCATTGCAGCTGTCCACTGATCACAGCACCAGCATTGAAGAGGCAAGTTTGTAATTGGGCCACACTCCTTGTTTTCATTCAGACTGTCACATTGCAATACTTGTCTTGTTTTTGTCTGTACTTATTCATCCTTCGTCTGATGATATATTGCTAATGATAAGGCTTCAGTGTCCTTCAACTGTTCTGTATTTCCTTTGGTCCTTTGGTAGCTTTCTGCAATATCATACTCTATTCATATATTGCTAATGATGCTGCGTTTTCCCTTTAGGTTTTACTACTCCTCTCCTCGTGTGATGTGTGTTCTTGTATGTTTGTGTCTGCTTGTCTTATCATATCCCAAAGACCAGGGATGAGATTGTGTCTTGAAAATTTGATCCAAATTCAGCATTCTGTTTTTTTATAATGTGGCATGTTGTTTTTCACTTTGTAGCTTTCATTGATGAGTCATGTGATTGTTATACTGAATTTAGATTTTTTTCTTTGTGCTTATTTGCGGTGTCCTTAATTATAGAAGTTCTGCCACTATTAGTTTCATTTCCTTTTCCTTCAATCATGTTCTGATCAATTCACATATTGCATGTCTGAAATTTGAAGCTTATGTTTTTGCAGGAAGTTATTAGAATTAAGAATGAGCATCCTGATGATAGCCATTGTATCGTGAATGATAGAGTGAAAGGCCGTCTTAAGGTTACTAGAGCTTTTGGTGCTGGATTTTTGAAACAGGTCTGGTGCCTCTTAATATTTAAATACTTTCTTGTACTAATGTTTCATTCTTGTGTACTTTTGACTGTCAGATATGAGAAGATTAGTGACTTTGATATCCACTATTATGCAATAGGAGCATTGATTGCCATTTTTAGGCACTGTATAATCTATTTTACAACGTATTCGGTCTCTATAAAAAATTTTCTTTGCATAGAACAGGTTAGGACGTAAGTGTCAACAAGAAAAGCTTACACGAAGTTTAAATTATTTTGAATAACCTGCAGAAAATTGTTTTTAATTTTGGACTTGGAGAACTAGTGCATAACTTTTATGTGTATTCTGTTTTTGTGATGGTGTTTCGATGTGTGGTTGGGTCATCCTAGCTTTAAGACTTGGTCTTAGGGTAAACCAAACTTCCTACGCTGGCTATGGACATTTCATTTCATGCTACCTGACTTTTTTTTAGTGCCTACGGCACTGCTGCACATGCCCATTCTCATTCACACAAAATGGAAATCCTGCTTGTTCATCATCCCTCTTGTTCAAGGAAGCAATTCTTAGATTTCTTAAATATTGTAAGAAAATGTATGCTGACTTGATAATTTCCGTGTTTCTGCAGCCAAAGTGGAATGATGTGGTGCTAGAAATGTTTCGTAATGAATATATTGGCACTGCTCCATATATATCATGCTGCCCTTCATTACGTCACCATAGATTATGCTCTAGAGATCAGTTCTTGATCCTCTCATCTGATGGTTTGTATCAATACCTAAGCAATCAAGAAGTTGTTTCTCAGGTCGAGAGCTTCATGGAAAAGTTTCCGGATGGAGATCCTGCCCAGCATTTAATAGAGGAGCTGCTCCTACGTGCTGCCAAGAAGGCTGGTAAAAAGATCTTCTTCTCACATGAATCTTTCTTATATCTTTGCATATGCTCATGTGAACATGTTAAATTTGTCTTATGACAGAAATAGAGGAAATGACAATTAATTTATAAATTTGAATTGATACTTCATTTATATAATTAGTAAAAGTATTTGTCTTCTCCCAATGTTTGTTCAAAAATAGTCAAACATTAAAACTTCTTGGTTAAAGTGTAACTTTGGTCCCCTTTTAATTTGTACTGTCATTTTGGCTGGTTCCCTTTTTTCTCCCGTGATTTTAGTCAAGATTTGCAATTTTGGTTTATTTCTAAATTGTGCACACGTGTTTTTTTTTCTTTTATTTTGGTTTAATTGAATCTTAGATCTAACATTTATTTAATGTAATGTACAGAAATAATTGAATTGATTAAAATTAAAATTAAAATCCAAAATAAAAAACGGTTCAAAAGTGAAAATTGGATCAAAATTATGATTTTTGTCAAAATGTAGGAACTAAAATTGCTGAAGATCTCGAGGACCAATATGACATATCAAGAATTAACAACCAACTAAAATAGCAATTTAGTCAAACTTTTTTATTGGTTGACTCGGTGACCTATACTTATACTATTTTTATGGCCAAAACCAGTCATTACATATGTGATGTGACTCTTCCTTTTGACATTGAGGATATATTTATTTTAACTGGATTTTGCCTGAAGAACAAAGTAATGGACATTTTATGTTGTTTACACAAAAGTTGCAGTGTATATATTTTGGAAACTTGAATGAAATGTATCCCCCCTTATATCTCGAGCATGTGATTTAATATATGGTTCTCTTTTGTCTTTAACTGCTGTTTTGCCTCGTATTTTTGAGCCATTTTTATTTTTGAAAATTTTGTTCCAATAATGTTTTGTCTTAGTAGTAGTATTGTGTTATTCATTGGGTGCTGCTATAATAGTATGCTTAATATCTTGACTTTCTGGGATACTGCTTTACTTGTTTGTGAGCACTGGGCACCTACCTTACAGTTTTTTATTCTTTAGAAGTTATCTGACTTTACATATTCACATTTTTTTATATCTATATTATCCCTCTTATGGACGGATCCTAGAGGGTTGTCTTTTCTATGTGCATAGGATTGGTTGGTTCTAGTGTTCAGTTTATATTTTACAACCGCAGCCTATGGTGGGGGTTAAGTTGGCTAACACAAGAAGATATGATATGATAGAAAAAGAAAATTATTCATGCAATATTGGAATTAAGTTTTTGCTTAAATGATTGGACTTGTGAACCACTGCTTATAGATTTAGAGTGGTGATTTGAAACTGAATGGTTGCAGGAATGGATTTCCATGAGTTGCTGGATATCCCTCAAGGAGACCGGAGGAAGTATCATGATGATGTGACTGTTATGGTGATATCACTTGAAGGAAGAATCTGGAAATCATCAGGGAAGTATCCGTGAGACCTTGCTCAACTCAAAATCGACCCATTTTTCGATGTTCATTCTGGTCTTGCAACATAAGTTGTGAATAGAAGAACCGTACATGTCAATGGCAAGAAGGTATTCAGAATTGGGAGATGCGAAATGCAATTGAAATGAGCTTAGGAATGGACATTGTGGAGCGGTTTTGGGAAGTCTCTTTAGGAGAAAGAAGCATGTAAAGCCTTTTTAAACTGTTTTCTTTTTTGTTCCGTCATCGTAGTCTATTTCTTTTCCCATCTATTGTCCAGGTTTATAGAGATGAAAAATGATAGAAATTTTTAGTAGCGAAGGCCCTTTCCATTCTTTCTTCTTTTTGCTCTTTTTCTTTCTCTGGTTCGAGCCAAGAGATGTGGGTGTATATTGGTGGGGATACAAATGTACTGACTGAGCTTAGAGCAGTCATTAGTCAGAGAAGAAAATATGTAAGTGAAGGTGGATTTCAACCATTGCGGATTAACATGATTCTGAATTACAGCCTCAATCTAATCATTGCATTTAAGTTGTAGAATCAAATATTCCCTGCCCAAAACTAATATCCTGTTTGGTTTTGAGGATAGGATTAAAGAAGAAAGAAATAAAATTTAATTTTTAATTTATGAAAAAAATCAAATGAAGGTATTTTAAAAAGTTGTATAATTTTATTGACTTGATAGAAATTAAAGAGAGATACAAAGAGAAATAGAAATAGAAATAAAACAGTGAGTTTCAATCAGTAACGCCAGAGTTTTGTTTGAATGTTTAGTATACTCATCTTTTTGGGTTAAAGAATATGAATTTTCCAGGAACGTGTCACAGTGCCATTTACCACAATGCAACGGATTCAAAGTATGTAGGTAACCTAACCTTAATAATTAAATGAAAGTTTAAATGTATTACTAATAACAAAGGTTTTTAATTTCAATTTTTTAACAAAATAATTTTGGTGTCAAAAAGTTTAATTTTATTTGTACTCTTTAAAACACTGATATTTAAAGTCAATTAAAAATGCAAGGTATCAATCAAGAAGGTATATAAAAACGTTTTATAACAAACCAAGGGCAGGAAAAACCAATAAAATGCTAGCACATTTTCTTAGTAATGGATAATTGATCCATCTCATATTGGGTGTGTATAGCTTTTACCTGCAATATTTGCCAGACCCTCATACATGACATGTTTTGACCCAGTAATATGGCTTCATTTATGGGAATCGCATATATATACTTGCAAATGTTAATTCTTAAAAGAAAATTCTCTGGGTATAATATAACCGTCATTGTGGATGTGCTGATAACCACAAACTTAACTTCAAGCCAAATTGTTAGATTTAGTTAACGCTATGTATGAACTCCATGTAATTTTTGGATAAGAGTTGTTAGAACCAAAATGGCTTTGCAGAAGTGATTATTTCGATTTTGTTGTTTGAAGCGGGAAAATTGTGTTTGAAACAGAGTATATCAAATAAGGCAGCCGAAAGCACCAAAACTTGCCAAACCAGAGGCCATCACAACAAACCATGAATACATAAGTCTATTTACATCTTAGGATTTGAGTAAAGGAGAAATGACAGCAACATACTCTACTAAGATTCTTCTTTTGACACACCTATTAAGTGAATTTTACATGAATCCTATTAAATACCAGATCTCACTCATGTGGTGGTCTAATGTTCAAACTAAGGAGACTCATTGGAATTTTAACTCAATAAAATGTGCTGAAACACAAAATAAGTGTCAAAAGAATATATCACCAACATTCTATGTGACCTGAATGCGAAACCCTGGCCATGGATTGCTAGCTGAATGCACTATAACAGCAATACAAAGTATTGGATGGATGAATCAGATTCAAAGTCCAAACTCTGAATTTCACCGATAATCTCATGGTTCTCAATAAATTTCAGCTAATTAGAGAAGTTTTACTTTGAGTACTCCATGTAGTAAAATACCATAAGGATTGTAATTCCTACAAACAAATACATTTTCCCTAAAAAGCATCAAGCACCAATTATTTCACTCATCAGCTACATCAAGCACCAATGTTGTCGAAGAAATGAATTCTGATGAAAAGAATTTCATTTAGATTTGAATTTGTCATTTCATCGGATAGCTTAAGATGTTTACATTTAATTAGAAGATGGATCCAACAAATTTTTAATATGACTTCGTACTCTGTCTCTAATGGAAGAAGAAGGAAACTTATCTATGACCTCTCCTCCAAAGGCAAAAATTAGAACTCTTCTAGCAGTGTTTTGGTCGATGCCGCGTGCCTGAAAATACAGAAGCTGACTTTCTTCCAGATCACTTATTGCAGCGCCATGGGAGCACTTCACATCATCCGCAACAATTTGGAGATTTGGTTTAACATTCACAGTCGCACGAGGTTCAAGCAGAAGACTTCTTGTTAACTGACCTGCATCAGTCTGCTGAGCATACCTGCACCAAAATATTGAAAACACATGCCTCTGCTTTATCTACCACGATCAATGCATGGAACCAACTTTTTTCAGTTTCAGAAACCATTTTGTAAAACAATTTCACACTATTTACTAATCAATTTCTCATCTAAAACTGGGAGATACTTTCTCGTTTCTTTTTCCATTGTAGAAATCAACCAGAACCTTAGTCTCTCATTAGATTATACGGAGTGCATTTCATTCACATATTGCAGCACAAGTGTATATACATATACCTATACCTATACATATACATATACATATACATATACATATACATATACATATACATATACATATACATATACATATACATATACATATACATATACATACCTGTTAACCTTAACGTTTCCGTCAAAAACTGCCTGTCCCTGTGAATGAGCAACAATGCACTTGTGAAGTTGTCGAGAATAGCCTCGTGGATGGTCCAATACAAGAGTACTATGCAGGTCCTGCGTTTGATCACCAACAGACAAGTGCAGAGAGGATAACTCGGTGACAGTATCAGGACCCAGTTGCTGAATACGAAGATTGTGCCTCCCCAGTTTTCCTCCGGCGCTTACCTCTGTAAGTTCATAAGCACTAGACGATTCCTGCAAGAAAACAATTGACACAGAAGCCAGAATCTCACAACCCGATCTAGCAAAGTATATAAAGGCAACGGCTTGAGGAATGGAAGGTTGTGACCTGGCGAACGGAGGTCCATTTGATGTGAGCGGCGCGGAGAGACTGTGTCTGGATGTAAGAGTGAGAAAGCTTGGCACCTTCTCCGATGACCGCCTCAAAAGCAGCGTTGCTCCAGTACCGGTCGTTGTCGTTCCCCGGCGCGGAGGAGAAGTCTTCAGTTATGTGGGCACGTGCGCCTTTCTCGAGCACGACGAGGACCCTGGGATTGGAAAGGTACATGGTGTCGGAAGGGTGGGGGGTGGGGGGCTGCGGCGGAGTGTAGTGGAAGTGGATGGGGTCTTGTAGGTGGCAGTTCTCCGGGACGTAGACGAGGGTTAAATCGGGAGCGGCGATTCCGTTGATGGACCAGAAGAGGTCGGCGTCGGGGAAGGTGTGGGGGAGGAATTGGGAGACTTTGTGGAGGAGGGGGGAGGAGGAGAGGGCGGAGAGGGGGCCGACGTAGACGGCGGGAGGGAGGTGGGAAGTGAGGATTTTGACGGCGGAGGGATGGGAGAGGGGGAGGATGCGGGATTGACGGATGAAGGTGAGGTCGGTGAAGCGGAAGGGCTCGTCCCGGCGGGAAGGCCATGCGGTGGAGAGGAGCGATTGGGAGGCGACGTTTCGGAGGTTGTGGAGAGGAAGAGGGGTGGAGGGTGTGGAGGGGATGCTCTCTTCAAGGGTTTCGGCCAGTTCCAGAACGTAGGGGTCTGAGGTGAAGGCCCTGGTAAGGGCTTTGGGTCTCACCAATTTCTTCTGAGAAATCCATGATGATGAAGAAGAAGAAGATGAAAAAGGGATCAAAGAACTCATTGCCGCCGGAGAGAATCCTACACCGTTCATCGTTTCTTCCTCTTACTATCCTCTGCTGAAGCTTTCAACTCAGATAGATACTAACTACAAACTATATATATATTTTTTACCTTATGAATCAACCAGTATATTTCGAAGTAACTCACTCCACCCAACTTCATTTTTCAACTCATGATGGATAATAATAGATAGAAGAAAATTTTTAACATTTGTTAAATATTTTTAATTTAACGTGGAATTGATGAACTTTTTCGTGGATTTGAAGCTGAGAAGTGAAAAATGAGAAGGGAGATTTCAATTTTCAAGCATAGGGAAGAAAACAAAAGGTGAAAAGGATGCAAAAATACACCAACCTTTGTATAATCAAATGATAGGAGCATTGTTAGTGTTATTTGTGTGATTCACTTATGATAATAACCTGAATTAAATTTAACCATACAACTGAGAAGTATTTTGTTTATAGGATGAGAAGACATCTTCAATTTTCTTTTCTAGAAAACTCAAGAGAAATAAATAAAAAAAACTAGAAAAAAAACTAGAATTAAAGGAGAGAAACCTATGATAGCCCAAAATAACTCATGGCACACCTGAAAAATAAATTATAACTCCTCTGATTAAAATAATTAGGAATTTTTTTAAATCTTGTTTTCTTTCATCTTATTCATGTCCTTTTAAATAAGTAAATATCCATATTAAAATCAGATAATATCTAAATATTTAACTACTAAATTAT
>Ga0214545_1010647_pt1 | contig 13206 bp, 5 predicted proteins | sample CNSS4metaG_FD_160064 | JGI IMG/M metagenome (GOLD analysis project Ga0214545, IMG submission 160064) | Root nodule microbial communities from cowpea collected in UCLA plant growth center, Los Angeles, California, USA - CNSS4 | ecosystem: Host-associated > Plants > Roots > Nodule | place: USA... | reverse complement strand
ACTAAAGATAATATATATTATATATATATATATATATATATATATATATATATATATATATATATATATATTACATTTTACATGTTTCAATAAAAGGTCCCCGAATATACCAATAGTAGTTGGCAAGTGGTGTTTTCACATCGTAAAAAACTTAAAGTTTTAAATATATTTTTAACTATTGTGGAAAATTCATGTCGAACTTTTTTAAGTTGTGGATGTCTTACTTTTAACAAGATTTACACGAATATAGTACTCGTATTTTCTACTTAATATATACTCAGAATGATGTATGTGACACAAATCAACTCTTCAAAATCATGTCATATAATCAAGATAACGTAAGAGTTACTAAGATTTATTTAAATTTCAATGGTCTTCATTTTTAAGAATTTGCTTGCTGATATTTTCATTGATATTTTTCAGTATCATGACATACGATAGTAATGCATTGTTTAAAGTTGAATTGTTCTGGTTTGTACAAGTTGAAAATTTTGGATTTGTATTACTATGCACAAATGATGAGCAATTTTAAGATTAACAACTAGAACCGTAAAAATGGTTCCGACTGATTTATTTGGGTAAGTTTATCTTGTATATAGTAAGATGAGGATAAAGTGTTTGAGAAAATGATTCTGTCACAATGTCACCAATTGATACTCATCTTCCTTGCACTCTGGTATTCATGTTTTATAACTAAGGGTTAAATATGTTTTTGGTCCCTCAAGTTTTAGTGAATTTTAGAATTAGTCCCTCATCAAAACTTTATACCAATTTAGTCCTTCATCTTTCAAAATGTGTGAATTTAGTCTTTTTAACCAAATTTTGTTAAGTTTATCTAATGTTTCAAGCGCATTTCATGATAGTATTTAAGTTAACATTGAAGCAAAAATGTGTCAAACAGTGTAAATAATTTAAATACTATCATGAAATGCATTTGAAACGTCAGATAAACTTAACAAAATTTGGTTAAAAGGACTAAATTCACGTATTTTGAAAGAAGACTAAATTGGTCAAAAATTTTGATGAGGGACTAATTGCAAATTTCACTGAAACTTAAAGGACAAAAACATATTTAACCCTATAACTAATAATATAACACCTTTTTTCGGCATATGATTTTCATTCCAATGGGGACACATGATCCTTCCACTTTTCCAATAGGGTCCATACGTCACAAGGAGTAGAGGCACCTACTTGGTCCTTCCCCCTCTTCTCTTTTGTTTTTCAGAAAAGGTGTGGTGCATGCAAGTGAAATAGTAGAACACTATTTTTATTGCGACTCAGAAAATGGCCCACTGACCAATGGAATGGGTGAGTCGTAACAAAGGAAGAAGGGACATTGATAACAATGAAAAAGAACATGACAAAACAAAATTTGAGGAGGTTGGCTTTAAAAGTTAAAAATTCTCTTCAGACTTATTCTCCTGTTACAAAATTTTATCTGAAAAATATATATCCGTATAGTTTGTAGGTAATAATAGAGGATTATTGATTTGGATGAATCATAACAGGGTACGCATTATCTATCCACGATAAAATGAGCAAATCATTGATTAGGAGTATAACTCATGTCACTTAATTACTGATTCTGAAATAACACCCAAAAAATTCAACAAAGAAATTTTTCAACTGAACAATGATTTTATAAGAAAAGTTCTGATGGGAAGAAAACTTAAGCTTATCTTAGAGAAAATTATTGTTCGAAACGTATCTAAATCATAACAATGGTCAAATATGAGGATAATTTCTTTCTCTGACGGTATTTAACAAAAAAAACAAAATTGATATAACTGTCTTGTTCCTTGTCTATTACTCGTAAAGTTAACAATCATGGTTGGGTTCCTAATGGAGACGCATTTCATGGCTTAAAATGGATAATTTAAGTATATAATAACGTGAAGGACAAATAAACCCCTTATGTAGAGCAACTAGTATTTCTACCGTGCAACGGGATATTGAATTTTAAAATTAAAAATTATAGTATATTTATTAAATTAATTTAAAATTATAAAAGTATAATTAAATTTAATATTAATTTTATTTTATAAAATTTAATAATAATATTTTAATCGATTTTATGATAAAAATGTATTTAAGTTATTTATATATATTTTTAATAATATATTATATATAACTATTTTAAATAATATATTAAGATTTAGTTAATTAAAATTAAGAAATCAAATTTAATTTTAAATGAAATATTGAGTAAAAATGTAGTAAAATATAATAGTTAATTCTCTAATAATAAAAATGATGGACGATATAGAAATTGTTGAGTAGACTTAATAAAGATACAAACGTTAGACGATACAAAAATTGTGAAGAGCAAACGATATAAAGTTACAAATGATAGATCGTGCATATAAATGTAATGTTTAATTAGTTAAATAGTACTCACTCTCTTCAGATGTATCAGTTTGGTACCCGCTTTTAAAAATGTGTCAATCGAGTCTCAACTTTTGAAAAAATGTCTCAATTAGGTTTCTTTCACTCTTGTAAGTATTTTAAATATCGATATCGTTAATAGCGTTAATACTTTTTTTCTCAAAGGGACCTAATTGAGAAATCTTTTCCAAAGTTGGGACCCAATTGACACATTTTTAAAAGCAGATATCAAACTAACATATCCGAACAAAAGTGAGTATTATCCGACTAATTACACCTAAATATAAATAGTAGATTCTTTAAAGATACAAATGTTAGACTCAAAACAAAATACAAATAGTAAACAACCAAAACTTACAAAATGTAGACTATGTAGACAAATATAAATAGTACACTATGCAAAAATACAAAGGTTAGACGTCTGGTAAACTCCTTTATTGGAGTCCTTTTTTCACAATTTTTTTAGATTTTGAATTTCAAATTTTAACATTGCTCCCATATTTTATATCTTTTAAAATTTAGAATTTAAATTCAAACTTTATTATTATATATTTTGAATTTCAAATTTGACAATATATATCCTAATTTAGAAAAAAAAATATTGAAATCGAGATCATTAGTGATTTTGATATCTTTAAAAATTTTAAGAATGTATAATTTTAACTTGTAATGATATACCAATGTCTATGTTATAAAAATTATTTTTTAAATTATTGTTTAAGTTTGTGTAAAATGTCAAAAATATGTGAAAATTATTTAAAAATATTTAAAAATTCACATTTAAATTTTACAATTATTTATTTATTATTCTACACCATATTTTAGTTATTTTTACTATTGTTATTATTATATTAGGACTAATATGTTAATATATTATTATATTATTAAGAAACACGGAGCTTTTGTTCCTAAACTGTTTATTTTTTATATCATATTTTTAACTTTTATTATTTTTAATTGTGAATATTAATGTATTTCCATTAAATTTTTTCAATTTATCATTTTCTAGATGTTGATAATATATTAAATACGAACATTTCTTATAAGTTAAAAATATTTTAAAGTTGTTTAGAGACATTATAAGAATCTATTAAAAAAACCTACACTATTTTACATTTTTTCTTTTAAATGTCAAAATTCAAATTTTATTGATATATTTTTAGTTTAATTAGTCAAATAGTACCCACTTTCATTTGAAAATTTCAATTTGATAATTGCTTTTAGAGAAAATGTTAGTGTATATATTTCGAATTCCAATTTTCACAATATATGAATCTTAATCTTGCAATAATATTGAAATTGAAATAGTTAATTATTTCCATATCTTTAAAAGTTTAAAAAATTTATAATTTTTATTTTTTACCTTATATTTTAATTATATTAATATTATTATATTTTATATTTACATTATTACATATTATTATATTTTATAATATATTATTATATCATTATGGGTGATCAAATTTTTTGAATATTTGAATTTATATATTTTTATCAGAAATATTAAAGTATTTATTACAAAAATTAACTTTTTGTATATATTTTTCATTTTTTATTTTAAATGTTAAATTTAAATTTTGTTATCACATTCTTTTTCTTTTATTGTCTATTACGATTTCAAATTTGAATCCAAAATTTATTAATATTATTATATATATTATGATTAATTTTTCACAACTTAAAACTAAAGAACGATTTGATTTTCAATGAATTAATTTTAAAATTTAATCTAAAAACACACAGATAGAATATATTACCTAATATTACCTACTGCTTTATGTTTAAGAAAATCAACTATAAGAAAAGTTCGGTTTCGAAGAACATTAAATGAAAAAAAATAATTTCCAATGTAAATTCAATGTAATGTAATATTATATAAAAATATAAAATGATAATATTACATTAATTCTACATAAATATAAATTTATTCTTAAATTAATATTTAAATTTAATCATAAATTGATATAAAGTTAAGAATACAATCATAATCAGTAATATTAGATCAATCAGTTTTCAAACACATTAATAGAAGAAGATTTTGGTTTCCAATGCAATATTTTAAAACCATAATTGATATAAAGTTAAGAATACGACTGTAATAAGTAATATTAGATCAATCGGTTTTCAAGCACATTGATAGTAGAAGATTTTGAATTTTGTATTAATCATTAACGGTAAATAAAAAAGCAGATAACATCTCCAAAAAACAACATGATGATATAAAAATTTTATATTTTTTATATACTTAAAATTGATAAATAATATTTTTTGTGAATGTCTTAAACTCTAATTATATATTTGATTGATACTTCATGATTCATTGAGTCCTACAAATCATGATTGTTGTTGTTCATAATAAATAGAGTCATAATTCAAAATGTAAAATTCTTGGAAGACGAAAAGTTTTTCATTTATTCTTTATATTTTTTACATTATATTGGAAGACGTAAGTGTTGATTTATGAAGCTGATTCGATAAGCTACGTTGATATTTAACAAGATTTTTGAAACCTCTATCAAGCTTTCTTCAAAAGGTAGGTAGATTTTTAAAATATTTTCCATTTAAATTTTTAATACAGTAAATTCATATATAACATTGCAATGAGAAACACAAAAATTTGTTGGTTTTTAATATTTAATGTTATTTAATGACGAAGACATTCATCTTTGATAAGTTGTAAAAATATATCTTGGAAGTAGGGTTGGAAAAAACTGAAAAGTTCTTTGAGAGGTTGAAAAAATATACTTTAGAAGTGGTGTTGGAAAAAACTGGAAAATTGTTTTAGTTCTTCTTAACATCTTTATATTTTTGGAAGATGAAAAATATAAATATATTTTTCAGTAAGCTAGGTAAAAAAAACAAAGTCTTAATTTTTAATTTGGTAATTAAATATATTTAAGGTAAGTAATTTTATTTGCATTTATTAATATTGTTATTAATTATTAAGAAACTATTAATTGATCGAATTTTAAGAAAAGTGTAATATGTAATGACTATTTTTAGAATAAATTAATAAAATACATAATTTTTCTGTAGAAGATGAGAAAATATTAATACTTATATAAAAAATATTTGTTAGTTATAAATCTTTCTTCTTCTTTGAATTTTTTTAAAAGTCAATGTTATCATTAATGAGATAAATTCATTGAGTCAGAACTTTATTTTAATTTTGTTTGTTCAAAAATTTAAAAACTTGGATTATGCCTTTATAATTTATATATATTATAAAAATAAAATGTAGTTTATGTTTTGCATTTACTTCACTATAAAAATTTTGAAATAGTAAATATTATCTTATTAAATAAGATTTAATATTATATTTTAAAGTATTCACTCTCGATGCTACAAAATATTTTAGTCGTGTAATATCCGTAAATTCCACACAAAATCCTAATTAATTTATTATATTACAATTTTTAATTAGATTTATTTTATAAAAATTAGCTACCTTCTCCAAGAAACTTTGTAAAAGTTTCTAAAGTTGTTATTTTGTAATATTTACTTCAAAATATTAATTATGAAGACCACCAATTATGTATTTTTTGGGACAATGCACATTAGAACTCAAAACAGTATTGTTAACTTTGCAATTGTATATAATTATATATTAGATTAGATAATATTGGAAATTTTGGTCATTCAAAATGACTTTTACTCTATGGGAAGGTGAGAAGATTTTTGGAGCCAGTATAAACTTTTTCAAGAAGGTATGTAGATTTTTTAAAACATTTTTCATTTAAAATTATAATACAATAAATTCAAATATAACATTGTATTGAGACACTAAAAAAGTTGTTGGCTTCTTCATAATTAATGCTAATTAATTATAAAAATGTGTTGGAAGAGACAAAATTTTATCTTGAAAGTAGTGTTGAAAGAAACTGAAAAATTGTTTTTTTTTTCTCCTCAACATCTTTTAATTTTTTGAAGATGAAAAGTATTTTTTGAAAAGTATAAAAAACATATTCAGTAAGCCAAATAAAAAAAACAAAAGTCTTAATTTTTAATTTGGTAAATAAATATATTTAAAGTAAATAATTTTATTTGCATTTGTTATTATTATTTCAAATTTTAAATCCAAACATTATTATTTAATATGTTAAAAGAGATTTCTCACTTAATTAAAAGACAGAGAACATCTTCTTTCCAATAAACTAATTTTGAAATTTAGTTTCAAAAAACATTTTATAATGCATTATAACGTATATTTGAATATGTATTTGTGAATATCGTATATATTTGAATATTTCAAATATATATATATATATATATATATATATATATATATATATATATATTTTAACGCAGAATAAATTTATTAATAAAAGTGTGTAATCGTTCTTTACTTTTATTTTTGTGAATATCGTTTTTTTGTTTATTGACAAATTAATAAAAGTATATGTATTTCTTATATATTATATATAATAAATATTTATTTATTTCTCTTTCTATCTTTATTCTTTATTATAATTTAATTGTTGTTTACTATTCACTATTTATTCATTTATCTATAATATTTACGTTTATTAATGGTTAAACTTAAAACTCAAAAGAATATTGTTAGCTTTGCAATTGTACATAATATTATGTATTACATATTAGATTAGATACCATTAGATATTTGGTAATTCAAAATGACTTTTACTTGATGGGAATGTGAAAAGATTTTTGAAACCAGTGTAAAACTTTTTCAAGAAAGTAGGTAAATTTTTTAAAGTATTTTTCATTTAAAATTATAATACAATAAATTCAAATATAACATTGTATTGAGACACAAAACCTTGTTGGTTTCTTCATAATTAATGCTAATTAATGACAAAAAGACATTGGAAGAGACCAAAGTTTACATTGGAAGTAATGTTGGAAAAAACTGAAAAGTTATTTTTCTTCTTCTCAACATCTTTTAATATTTGGAGGATGAAAAGTAAGATTTGAAAACTATATAAACTTCTTCGGTAAGCTAGGTAAAATAAAAGTAAAAGTCTTAATTTTTAAGTTGGTAAATAAATAACTTTAAAGTAAGTAATTTTATTTTCATTTATTATTATTATTATTAATTAATTAATAAGAAATTATTAATTGATCATATTAAAAAAATGTGTAATATTTAATGATTATTCTTAAAACAAAAATTATAAAATACCTAATTTTGTCTATAGAAAGGAGAAACTATTATTATTTATATAAAAATATTTGATAATTACAATCTGAGTCATTATGTTTTTCTTTTAATTTTAAATTATAATTTTTTTTTCTACTATGAAAATTTTAGAATGTGTGTTATGGGTTTAACATATTAAACATTAAGAAATATTTATTGGAGCATGAGCTTTATTTTAAGTTTGTTTGTTGGAAAATTTAGAAAATTTGGATTCTACCTTTATGATTTGTATTTATTTTAAAAATAAATTGTAGTATATAATTTTCATTTACTTCACTATTATAATTCTCAAATAGTAAATATTATCTTATAAAATAACATTAAAATTATATTTGCAATTATTCACTTCCAAGGCTCCAAAACATTTTAGTAAATATCGTGTAATATTTGTAAATTCCACACTAAATCTTAATTAATTTGTTGTATTACAATTTTTAATTTAATTTATTCTAAAAAAATTAATTACCTTCTCCTAGAAACTTTGAATTTTTTAAAAAAATTGATTACATTCTCGAAGAAACTTTGTAGAGGTTTTTAAGGTGTCCTGGTATGATTTGTACTGCTTCAAAATATTAATTATGCATACCACCAATTATGTTTTTTTTGGGACATGAGACTCCCTCAGTAATTAAATGAATGTTGTATCTTCCCATGCAGACTTTCTCCAACATGCCATTTCCAACCTCTGTCAAACATAAATGTTCTACCCAAAGATTAAATTTGCTGCATTGGTTTGTGTGCTCTTATGACCTCTGTCAAACATAAATGTTCCACCAAGATTAAACTTTCCCACATAGGTTTGTGTGCTCTTTTATTCTTAGGAATTGCGTAAATGTCTTGGGCACACCTTTGCATCTTCAACAAACATCTTTTGACTCCCTCATTCTTCTCAAACACCCACCATATTCATCCTTCCAAAAAACATTGCAGGTCTGTTCTGTGAAGAATAAAATTTGGAAGAAAAAGACAAAAAAAATAGAATGAAGTTTTAAAAATGAAAAAAATGTTATTGACTATTATCAATATATTAAAGTCATTCAATATTATATATAAAATAATTCCATAAGATAAAATAATTAAATATAAAAAATATATGTTGATAATGTTCAAAAATACAGCTTTGTAGTCTGTTACTACACTTTGTTAATTAAAGAAAAACATGAATGAAGTTTTAAGAATGAAAGATCGTTACTCAACTCTGTTAATAGCAAAATAAGAGATTTTTGAAAGATAACTATTGATTAAACATGTTTAAAAAATCTAAATCATCTCGCACATAACTATTTATTCAACAGGTTTCACCTTTCTTATGTTGCTAAATGAGTTCATTCAACTATTTTGCCCAAAATCTTCATGGATGTCCTTGCCTCAATTAGTTAATGAATTTGACAGAGAAAAACTTGATCCAACTGTTAAATACTACAAAGAAATTGAGTTAGATATTGCATAGGGTAGAAGAAGAAAAGATTGGACAGAAGAAGAAAAGCATTGACCTTTTTTGGTGTTCTTCAATTAGTTAATGAATCACAAAGAAAAAGATGGGTCCAACAGAAGAATAATACAAAGAAAAATAGTTAGATACATAGAAGAGAAAACATCGGACAAGAGAAGAAAAACTTTTAGACATTTTTTCGCATTCTTCAATCATTTCATAAATCTCACAAAAAAACCTTGATCTAATAGACAAATACTACAAAGAAAAATAGTTACATATGATAGAAGAACAAAGAATCAAAGAGAAGAACAAAAGTTTTTACCTTTTGGGTGTTTTCCATATGTTTAAGAATTTGACCGGAAAACATTCATCAAAAATAGAAATGCTACAAAGAAAGGTAGTGAAATAGGTAGAAGAACTAAAAATATGAGAGAAGACGAAAAATTGTTACCTTTTTGTGTTATTCTTTACAGTATCCATGAATCTCACAAGAAAACATCAATCAAGCAGAAAAATACTACAAAGAAAAGTAGTTACATATGGTAGAAGAACAAAAAAATCACAGAGAAGAAGAGAAGTTGTTACCTTTTTGGTGTTCTTCACCGTGTTCGTGAATCTCACAAGAAAACATCCATCCAGCAGAGAAGAAATACAAAGAAAAGTGTTTAAATATGGTATAATAACAAAAAATCACAGAGAAGCAAAAAAGTTGTTACCTTTTTGGTGTTCTTCACGATGTTCATGAATTTGAGAGCAAAACATTTATTGATTAGCGTAGTTAAATATGGTAGAACAACGAAAAAATGCAAAAAAGTTGTTACCTTTTTGGTGTTCTTTGTTGTGCTCATGAATCTGAGAGCAAAACATCTCTCGAACGAAAAAATACAACCAAGAAAAGTAAATCTGAGAGCAAAACATTCATCCAACACATAAATACAACAAAAATAAGTAGATATGAGAGCAAAACATTCATCCAAATATGGTAGAAAAACGAAAAAACGCAAAAAAGTTGCTACCTTTTTTTGTGTTCTTCACTGTGCTCGTGAATCTGACTGCAAAACATCTATCGAACAGAGAAATACAACAAAGAAAAGTAGATCTGGGAGCAAAACATCCATACACAAAAATACAACAAAAATAAGTAGATCTGAGAGCAAAACATTCATTCATCTAACAGAGAAATACAACAAAAAAGTAGATCTGGCAGCAAAAAAATCATGCAACTAAGAAATACAATAAAAAAACTTAGTTAAATATGTTAGAACAACGAAGAAATGTAGAAAAATTGTTACCTTTTTGGTGTTACTCACTGTGCTCATGAATCTGAGAGCAAAAATTCCATCCAACCGAGAAATAAAGTTTGAGAAGAAGAAAATTGGTGTAAGGTAGATGGAGGACGAACACTGGTGGAGTAAGAGAGAAGAAGAAAAGTTGAGAGGCTGAGAGGAAGCTGAAGAGGTTTGAATGTGTGTGAGTGAGAAAGAGAGAGAAGAAGCTGAAGAGGTTTGAAAGAGGATGAGAAAGAGGTATTGTGTGTGGAACACGGAGAGTCAGAAAAAAAATAGTGTGAGAGTGATTTGTTTTTGAATTAATTTTTAATCTTCAAAATTCTAAGAGATTGACATGTAACCATATTTTCCTCTTGTAGAAAGTAAAATTTGAATGTAAATGGTTCAGAAATATTAAAATATTGAAGAAGTTGTCATTTATTAGTTTAGAATTGTATATAGTATTAAATGCCTACTTACTACTAACAAAAGGTACAACATATACCCTTTCTAAAAACTAAAAAATATAACTAAATCACTTTTCTTTATACCGTGTTACTTTTGGCAAGTATAAATACTAGGTAGTATGAATGTTAAAAACAATCCAAAATAAAGTGGAGTAAAAATTAAACCAGAACTTAAATAAGGGGTTGAACTATTTTACTTGTGGCACTTTCATTTCAATGGAGGAGCATGTAGAAATACAAGCAGATTAGGAGTATGAGCAGGTCCTTATCAAAACTTAAACCCCAACAGGAATTGCATAAAACCAAAACAAATAATTTTAATTAAGTTATTTCCCATGTGTGGATCATGGAGGAAGAAAACCAAAATATGTATAATTGTTAGTGTGGAGGTATGAAATAACAACTTTTGAAGAAACATCCATGGCAAATGTGTGGATCATGTTTTTTTCTTTTTTTCTTGCCTTGTCGCCTATGTTATATGGCAAGTATGTTACAAGTAGGTGAATGTATCTTTTGGTTTCCTATGTACCCCAAACCGCATTACTACAAACATCTATCCAGATTGGAGACATTAAATAAAATTACATGTGAATCGATATGGTTAGTTGTATCTTGGAGTTGATAGAGGGACCATAATCTTTATGTATTTCAAGGAAAAGTCCCTAACAAAGACAAAGTCACTAAATTCATTAAAGTGGTATGTTGGTTTAGTGACGTGGATTTTGGAAATTATGCATCTTCTATTTAGTACAATTGCTTAGGTGTATCTTTGCTTCTCTAGATAACTTTTGAATAATAAAAACAATAATATTGGGTTAATTTTATGTTGTTGTATCTCTTTGTTATAAAATCTTCCACCAAATTTATTTTCGGTTGCATATTCTTGACACACTTCTAGCATACTTTTTCTAAAACACACACTAAAAGAAAGTTGTGTATTATATAAATGGATACTATTAGTTAGTAATAACAAAAATTCGTTATAAATTTGAGTTTACCGACAATCAAAAATCCAACAACAAAATAGTTGTCAATGTTACTAACAGATTAAAAAGCTCCTCTCTTTCATTACACTTCCACTATTATCGTTGTCATTGCGTTTGTTGTCGTCAGTCACATCCATTGTCACCACCTTCACTCCTCCTCCTTCAACTTTGTTCATCATTGTCACTAAGTTGTTGTCCCACTACCATCGTCCTCGCGCCTTCACCTCCTCTTTTTGTTCTTCTTCTCACCCATATTCCTATATTGTATAAAAAAATTTCATCAAACTTGATGAAAAATATACCACTCATTTCACCGATAAATTTTACCAACAATCTTGTTTTTGTCGATAAAAATTCATCGGTAATTATGAAAATTCTAGTAATGACATTAAAAAATAGTATTTTTTATTTATAAAAATCACGTCTAAAATATGAAAAAAAAATTGAAATAAAACTTAGAAATAATCATATCACTAGTTTTTCATTGCTGAAAAGTTGTTTCTTGGTGATAATAAAATTTAAGAATTCTATTCCCTTGACTCATAATTAGGACAGTGTAAGAAGAATAAAATGAAAAAACATAAATAATTTTTAATTTAACTTTTCGATGTCATTTTTTTCGTTTACACATATAATTATATGACTTGTGGATGACATCAATTACAAATAAATTAACTGTACCTGATCGATACTATTTCGGTGCGGAACCAGACGATCTCAAGAACCCTCTGTGTCGAACCTCCTCCTGGTCCTCCCTGGACTCCTCCTGAGCCTCCCAGCCGTCTGCACTCCGAGGGTGGGGGTACTTGCAGGCACTCCGACGCTCAAGTTAGAGAGTGATTGATATGAGTAGTAGTAGGTTAATCAGAAAAGTGTACCTTTACCTGTTCACTTAGGCCTTAATTTATACTAATTTCTTAATGGACCTGTTATTATTATTTGCGGGTCGTTCGTATTCGAGGATCGATTCTTTCCCTTTTCGACTGAGGTTGCACGCATCAGTTCTTTCTTTATTGGCTAAGATTGTTCTTCTGTATCTTGTTAAAGATCAGCTCTTTCCATTCTGAGTTTTGTCCGTCTGTACTTCTCAAATATCAACTCCTTCCTTTTTTGGGGTTTGGCCGTCTGTACTTCTCAAATATCAACTCCTTCCTTTTTTGGGGTTTTGTCGTCTGTACTTCTCAAATATCAACTCCTTCCTTTTTGGGGTTTGGTCGTCTGTACTTCTCAAATATTAACTCCTTCCTTTTTGGGGTTTGGCCGTCTGTACTTCGCAAATATCAACTCCTTCCTTTTTTGGGGTTTGGCCGTCTGTACTTCTCAAATATCAACTCCTTCCTTTTTGGGGTTTGGCCATCTGTACTTCGCAAATATCAACTCCTTCCTTTTTTGGGGTTTGGCCGTCTGTACTTCTCAAATATCAACTCCTTCCTTTTTGGGGTTTGGCCGTTTGTACTTCTCAAATATCAACTCCTTCCTTTTTGACTAAGATTGCACGCTG
>Ga0214545_1010645_pt1 | contig 13207 bp, 10 predicted proteins | sample CNSS4metaG_FD_160064 | JGI IMG/M metagenome (GOLD analysis project Ga0214545, IMG submission 160064) | Root nodule microbial communities from cowpea collected in UCLA plant growth center, Los Angeles, California, USA - CNSS4 | ecosystem: Host-associated > Plants > Roots > Nodule | place: USA... | reverse complement strand
AGCGGCCATCAGGCTTTACTGGGGGCCGTATACTTGGGTTAGGGCAAGGTTTAGAGTAAGCGGCCACCAGGCTTTGGAGTAAGCGGCCACAGGGTTTTGCTGGGGGCCGTGCACCAGGGGTAGGACAATAAGTTATAGTAAAAAAAAGCTTTTGTAAACTTTTTAAATCCTATAGAACTTTTTAATTGCAACTTTTTTATCTTGTAGGTTTTTTTACGCCCTACTTATCATAAAAGAACCTACAAAACCTGAAATAAGAAAATAAATAATTTGTTTAAACTAAATTAACTTTTATTTTTCAGAGATTAACTTAAATGCTTGTGTTGCTAAAAGAAATTAAAATTGTCATTTTATTAGTTTAGAATTAACTTTATGAATGAATTTAATGTTAATTGTTGAAAACTCTTACCATTGGATTTTTACAATTAAAAAAATTATAAACAAATTATCCACCTACCCTGTTTACAAAATTAAACCCTGTTTTTTTAATAGATGATGATTTAGCATATTTACATGAGACTCATATAATGATGTATATTAAGTTTACTTTATTCATTAATTACTTTGAGAGTGTAAAGAATATCTTAGTATATTTAAATACATTGAAAAAGTATGATCTAGACAATGTAAAATTAAAAGTCTTTAGTCATACTTAAGTTTTCAGAATAGTTTTTAGTCAATAGAAAATGGAATCTAAATAATACTTATCATGAATATTGCGAAGATAATTTATCAACGTAATTAAAATTTATTTTTGTTGATTGGTACTTAAAATTCTAACTTGACAATAATAATAATTGAATATAGTTGAATTTAATAATCTTAATTTTATTTAATGAATAATTTCATTTTTTAAATTAGTGATTTATAATTGATATTAATACTGATTTTAGTTTAAAAAATAATACTTCATTTATTATATAATAATTTTTATGACTAACGTGTAACATCCCGTTTTCATAGTTTTTAAACTATTAAACAAAACATTTAAATTTTTATAATTCGAAAGCAGATGATGACGTAGGCCAGTATAATATATAATACAGTCATCCTCAAAATAACTATACATACACTGATCAATACATACAGCCCATACACTACTAAAGGGTTACAAAACACCCGATCAGCTAAGCAAAAGAAAAGGGTACATCTACTACTGGTATGCCTAACATAATCATCTCCTGTCCCGGAGGGGTGTATCCTCACCTGCACCTATATCTGCTCACGCCATTCAATAAGGACGATCATTGCATAAATAGAAGACACAAGGAACACACAACATACAAGAAGGGTAAGCTAACTTGAACCAAGAGCAATTCATGCAATTGTTACACTTAGGCAGAAAACAGGATTTATCACGCAATTTATCAAAATCATCCAATCAATCTCAACCATACACCACACACCGTTCTAGACTTGATATCTGAATTATGTAAGTGGCATTGGAGCTCTTGGTGACTTGCACTTGAGATGGTTCCCAAACTCTGCAGAGTTTTAGGCACAAGGGGTATTCACCCAACCACTCTCAAGGTAAATCCCATCACCTCTATGACGGATCGGATTCATAGACCAGGACCTCCTGCTACTCCCCCGACGTAATCCATCATACTCTACTTGAGTCTTAATGGTTACTAGGAGCGTCAGGATGCCACCAATCTGAGTCCTCATGCCCTTACATTCACTAAAACCATATTCCTTAGGATTTCCCTTGAAATCCTAACTCTAACATATTCCCATTTACATCAAATTCACACTCAATTCCATCACACAATCTAACATGCATAAGGATCACATACAAGATCAACCATCATCATCTTAAGGCAATCAATATAGCATCATGTAATCAAAACAGTGAGAAAACTAACTTCTGCAGGGAATCTCGCTTAGGCTAGAGGGTCTCGCCTAAGCTAGAGAGTTTATCTCGCTTAGGCGAGTTGATCTCGCTTGGGCGAGACCTTATACAGTGGCAAATTAAAAATCCTAGGCGAACTCTCGCTCAGGCTAAACTGGTTCACCTAGACGAGAAGTCATCTCGCTCAGGTGAGTCTAGCTCGCTTAGGCGAGATTTCGCGCAGTGATAGAGGTGATCTTCTGGTATTTTCGCTCAGGCGAGAGCTGCTCGCCTAGGCGTAAATACCAGGATCACTCATCTGTTCTACGCATGCATTCTCGCTCAGAATCACCCCACACTCAAAATCACACCCAAGCAATTTCAAACACCAATTAAATGCAAAATCAGACAATTCTACCACCCAATAACACATCTCCTACGAAAATTGAGCTAAAAGTTAGCTTCCCTTACCTTTTTGCCAAAAATTGGATTAGTGGAGTCAATGAATAGCAAGAGAGAAGAATTCTTCAATTTAACCTAAGAGGATCCATCATCAAGACAAGGGAGATGAAGAATAACATGATCAGGTCCATAATTCAGAGAGTGACTAGTGATTTCTAACTGGAATTGAACTCAATTTAGAGATAAAACCTACCTAGGAGAATGGAAGCTGAGGGGGAACTGCTGAGGGTCCTGTTGGCTGGTTCTTCCAGAGTCTGAGTATGGAAAGGTTGAAACACTGAGATGACAGCACAGAGATGAGAGATTGGAAGAAAGTTGGGTTGCAGAGAAAATGGAGAGAATGAGAAGGAAGAGAGAATGTTTCTATTTTTAGAAAAGAGAAGAAAAGAAAGAGGGGTATCACATAACGTGTGTTTATATATGTTTAGCTAAATTGTGTTGACATTATAATAATTTTCAACCAGTGTCATGACCGTTAAAACTAAAACCTATAAAATAATTTAAAATAATTTTTAAATTTTATAAAATATATATTTTAAGATTATGAGTTATAAAGATACAAGAGTCAAATGTGTATAAAACTAGTATTCACAAAAATAATAAAAAACTAAATATGTTTTAAATATAGAAAAAGTTTAAGTAAATCCCTTGTTTAAAGTACAATCAAAACTTCATTTATACTCCACAATCAAATTGTATCTCAAGAACCAAGGTGTCAATTTTTTCTTTTTTTTTTCTTTAACATTCTTTGTTTTTTGTTTTTGTTTTACTTTGTCCACAAACTTTTTGCTCCCAGTCATAATATAAACCAATGAATGTTAGGTATATATTTAGACATTTTTTTTAAGATCTAGAAAATAGTTTTGACGGTAAAAGTGATTTTAAAAATATAATACTCGAACTATTTTGTTATTTGAAACATTAAGTTATAAATAAATTCTTTTTATTAATTAAATTTTATTTCATAAAAATCCTCATTTTTATAATTTCATTCTAGAAATTTTATTTATTTCTTTTTAAATTTTTAACTTTTTGTTTTCGTCCAAATCAAATATATTAGAAGTGATTGTTGTTGAGAACTTTACATTTACACGTCCATTTGATTAGATAAAAGAATATCATAAGTTTACTTTTGGGGTTAATGAACAGTGGTGAATCTTGACCAATATTGTTGGGGGAGCCAAAATAGTACATCCAAAATTTATACATTTAATTATTGTCATCAATATAATAAAAATGAATACATAATTTAGTATAACGATAACTAAAAAAGAAATAAGACTACAAATAAATATATGGAAGAGTTGAATTTGTATACTTATTTAAAAAAAAGACTAAAAAATAATTTTTCATAATCTAATAAAAAAATGAGAGACATAAATACCAAAAGAAATTTCAAAGATAATTAAACCACATTTAAAATCCAGTTATAAAAAATACACAATACAATGTTTTTTCTTCTATGTTCATAAAATAAAAAATTAATATACAAGCTCATTAAATAAATTATTAAACTAATATTCTGCTATCATGTGATACAAGAGATAATTACCTTCTCCTTTATTTTTACGAGAATGGAAGTCAACAACTGATATATGAGAGCAAAAATAGTAGATATTTTTTCTCTTCAAAAACAAAAGAAAATAGGTGAGACTGGGAGATAAGAACAATTCGTGAGAACTCAAGTCATATAATGGAACCACAAATAAAATTTGGTTATAAAAAAACACAGAGTAAGATACTTTTACTTCTATGTTCATCAAATAAAAATTAATATAAAAAAGACTTATTAAATAAATTATTAAACTAATATTTCACTATCAAAAAAATGAAAGAATTATCTCATTCTTTTCCTCCTTGAGAATGAAAGAGAACGAAGAGAAATCAGAGCAAAAAAATAGATAATTTTCTCTTCAAAAATAAAAGGAAACATGTGAGAATAAAAAATGAAAATGATTTATAAGAACTCAAACCATAATGAAAAATAATAATAAAAACATCTTGATAAATCTTTTTATTCTTTATTTTTATTTTATATTTTATTTATTAACATTAATTATTATGTTTATAAAATAAATAAAATATTTGATTTAATCATCATTAATTTATAATATATTATCTAATATCTATAATATAAAAAAAATTAAAATACCTAAAACAAAACAAAAAATCAAAATTTTGGGGGGGCCATGGCCCGCCACCATAAACATCCGCTACTGTTAATGAGTATTTGAGTTGCATGCAATGTATGGTTCAACTCATTTGATTCAAATTAATTCATAGTGAATCTTTATCAGTATGTGATCATAAGAATGTGTTTGAATTTATAGTTGGAATTTTCTTTGTAAAGTTGGATCTCACAGTGAAAAATAGAGCTTTAGGAGCAAATTACACTTAAGAGCCATCTATACCAAATAAGAAAATATAATAATAATTTGTAGAGTTTGATTTTTGTTGTTCACTTGTGTGTATGTTGATGTTTACTATAATGATTTGATTGTTTGATTAGAAATTGTTTGATTTAGTTTAATGTGTATTGAACATTATTGAATTAAAATTTGGTATCTAATTTGTGAAATATTGAGAGGTGGGTATATGAGCTTGCATAATGGGCTTCTAATTGTACATTTTAAACTAAATTGGTCCTAATTTTGATTTGGATAAAGGATAAAAGTAAAAGCACACATCAGAGCCAATAGTACAATTGAGTCAAAGTTTGCTTGAGCAAATGAACGAGTCACTAAGTGAGAGTAAAATTTTGATAGATTTTCAATAGAGAATCATAGGAGATACAACACCACCTTTGACCCAAAACCTTAAACCATTTGGTTTACGAGTCTTTATCCCATGTTCAACTTTCTCATTTTTACTCAATATGGGACTTAAAATCGCATTTGTATTCCCAACAAACTTCCCCTCAAGTGTGAGACCCTTCACATTGGTGATTTCATCTCGAACCAACCACAAGTACCCCTTACTTACCGGGACACACTTTCCTAATCCTTTGTAAGAAATTTTTTTTATACAATGACTCATTTGAGCCGACTACCAAGATGAACCTTCAATTATGATACCATTGACAAGTCTTTCGAGATAGGATTACTGAGGAAATATGACACCAATGAGACATAAGCCTAACACACATATAATGGTTTGACAAATTCTCCAAATCAAAACATTAAGGCAATGCGTTTATGAGTATTTATCTCTATATGATGCTCAGTTTCTCATTTTTTTTTTCAACATGGAACTTGATTTCATACTTAGATTCCCAACAATTACTTTACTTCAAAGGAACGAGTATACCTCTAGAGATAACTTACTAAACGAATAAATAAACTCATTGAGTGAGTTTGTGAAGGATTGGACGAAGAATATGTTTGAAATTATTAACATTTGAGGATGGATAAAAATGTTCTAAAATTGTTATAATATTTTAAAGCAAAGTAAATATATATTGAAACAAGAGAATGATGGGTACATGAATGTTGTGTTTATTGTGTGAATGTGATTTTTATTAAGAAAGAAAAATTTAGTGTAATAATACATTAAATAGGAGTCCATATTGTGAACTCATTTTAACTATATTAAACTCAAATACTGCTAAGTCACCTTTTTATTATTGTCTAGTTTGCTTTAGTCATGAAAGCATGTCATGGTACAAATGATAGTAGAACTTAACAATAGAATAAATATTTGTATGAAAAATGCATTACTCTTTAGTGGTTTCATATGTATATGAATGTGTTCTGCAGTGAAATTTTTCTCTGATGTATTATATATATATATATATATATATATATATATATATATATATATATATATAATATAATATAATATAATATAATATAATATAATATAATATAATGTGTAATAACAATGAATAAAATTATTTAAATTGGAAGGTTTCATTTTATACATTAAATAGTTATTGCTTGTATACAAAAACTATTATCAAATAAATTTCTTCTTATTTCTTATTTATTTTGTCACCTAATTCTCTTTTTACAAGTGGATTTTAATCATTTGCCTTCTTTTAGTTGTATTTTAATGATTTTCAATAAATGTATAATGACATGTATCATATATCTGAGTATAATTTTATATTAATATATATTTAATTTAAAAGCATGTGTGTTTAATAAAAGTAAATAATAACGCTTTTATATATAACAAAAAATTTTAAAATATAATTCAATTCCATACTCATTTAATTTGTTCAGTCAAAAGTAATGAATTTTAAAATTGTTAATTAATATATATATATATATATATATATTAATAATTTTAAAATTTATTAATTTTGTGCAATCAAAGTTTGTTATTTTTTAACAGTGCCAAATTTATTTAAATATAAAATAAAATATAATAAATTTGAATGATTGAATATATGTATCTAACCATTTAATGAGTAGAATTTGCCTAGAATTCATACTTACCATACCAGACAGATTTTTTGTTTTTTATTTTTAACTATTTGAGAATCTATTTTGATGAATTTTAGACTTTTTTTTAATTGGTAACTGTGAAAACGTAAAAAAAAAAAATTATTTAGTATGTGCTTACAAAATTATATTTGAATAAAAAATAGCTTAGTAACTTTCTTAACATATCTTCAATAACTAGACAATTCTCATACAGTTAGATAATAAAAGTGGTCTCCATACTGTGTAGTAAATTTCATTCAATAACAAAATATGTTAAAAATTGGTAGGACAATCTCATGTTTCATCTAAAGCTTGTAGAGGAAATAAGTTTTTTTTTTTTTATTGTAAGTTTTTTCTTACTAAAAAGTATATATAAATGTCTAAAATGATATCAAAGATGGACATTATTATTATTATTTTTAAAATCAGTTTATGTAATGATATTACTAAAGGCATACATGTATAAACATTTTAAAATTTAATCACATATTTTGCTTGCCTTTGAAGTTCAATGACACTTGAAAGTTGGTTAGGTGAAATATTCTTTCAAATTCATAAATTATGATTATGTGTGCCCAATATAGTGCAAAAGAGATTCAAAGTGAGTAAAGAACAACACTATAATGAACTTCTTTATTTATACTATAAGGCTTTTGTAAAGAACTATGCTTTTCCTAATAATTTATTCACACACTCTCACTGCACTGAGTTTAAGAACTCTCCTCCTTGGAGTTAGGTAAAATGATATTATTTAAATTTGCATTTAATTTTTAAATAATGAATAGGAAGATAAGGTCTAAAGCCTTCATGAAAAATAAATAAATCTACAAAATTATCTTATTTACCTTTTATAAATCTTATATATTTGAATTAATTTCACACAAATAAATTCATACTATCATTTATATTCTGGATTTATACAACACTGGATATTAAATTGGTCATTTATGAGGAACGTGAGATTCTCGTGCATTGAAAATTTTGAAAAGGACCACACCAAACTCAATAGGTAACCGTTTTGATGACCTGACATTTGACCGTTACATTATATTTTTTAAAATTATAATTCAAATCTCTTACTTTGTTACTTTCACTCTATAAAAAAGAAGTCAACCCTACCTATTTTACATACCAATTTAATGCCAAAATTTTTGTATATAGCTACTATTAGTATTAAAATCTTGAAGTTTTCTATAGCATATTTTGAATCTCTAAAATAACTCTCTTTTTAACCTACATTAGTGTTTAAGAATTGACTTGAAAAGTCAATTTTAGAAACTTAAATGAAATTAAAACATTAAAAAAATCATTTAACTTTTAGTTGTAAAAATTAATAAGATAATAAAATCAAATTCAAAATTAAATTTAAAAATTACTCGTACTCAACCCAATCTCGTCTCTCTCCATCGTCCATTTCCCTCTCAAATCAACGTCTCGTATCTCTCCAAAATCAAATTCCAAACCCCACTCAAAGCAACACTGTTCCTCCTCTACCTTCTTCTTTGTACCCAGTGAGCTTAATTTCTCCACTACTGTTGCAAATCTGAATTGTTCCGACCACGCATGTGTAAGTAGTGACTAGAATCCGAGAATGCCGGTTTCAACACGGTCTCAGATAAGCGGGGAAGCGGAACCGAACCCATCGACGGCGACACGGCTGAGAAACCCGCACCATGGGCTGAAGGAGAAGCTCAGAACGCTGACCCTTTTGTACGAGCAGCAGAAACAAGCCTCGGTGTCTCTCAAGAATGCGTCTTTCAGGTTCCCTGAGAAGACAGTCATGCGAGAGAACGCAATGCCCAACACCGTCGTCACAAGAACCTTCGTGCTCCCTCAACCTCCCTCAAATGACGATGATGCCAAGGAAAACGCCGTCATAGGTGCAGATCGCATTGTGGGGTTTTCGTGTCCCAGAAAAACGACAACAGATAATAATAATAATGTTTCCGTTTGTTATTCTGCCACGGTGGCGCGGAAGCTCTCGATGCAGGAACCGGAGAGAGTGGATGGGATTTCAGAGAAGCAAGGGAAAATGGGAAGCAGGATCATGGTTTTCGTGAGGCTGAGACCGATGAACAAGAAGGAGAAGGAAGCGGGTTCACGGTGCTGTGTAAGAGTTGTTAATCGCCGTGACGTTTACCTCACAGAATTTGCCAACGAAAACGATTATCTCAGACTTAATAGGCTTCGAGGACGCCACTTTACCTTCGATGCTGCGTTTCCAGATTCCGCTTCTCAGCAAGAAGTTTATTCCACATCGTGAGTTCTAAGAGTTATTGTTTTTTGATTTGTTTATGGTTGCTATTTTTCAGACTTGTTTTTGCAACATAGTAATGAAACTGAAGTGCATAATTTTATGTAAGAACCTTGTTCATTTCTCATTGTAGGTTCTAGAAATTTTTCTCTAAACAAGTTCATATCATCACGGAAAATGTGTGTATGAAAAATTGTTTACAACCATGCCAATTAACTACTGCAGTGTTGTTTTGGCTTAAAAAAGCATCTTGAGTTTGTGTTTTGTTCGAGTTTAGGGAATGCAATATATTAGATATCTAGAATTGGAAGTGCATTTTGCTTCCTATGGTGTATTGGATATCTCTAATTGGAAGGAAAACTTTGTTTCCTATAGTGGTCCTACTAAGCTAAAATAGAATCTCTCACTGAGGATAGTTGTGGTGTATACAAAAACAAAACATTGTTTACCACAAGGTTGCTTGTACAACTTACTTCATACTTTCACTTCAGTTTTAGGGAATGTTGAATTTGATTTTTCCAGGACTTCAGAGCTTGTGGAAGCGGTTTTGCAAGGGAGGAATGGGTCGGTTTTTTGTTATGGTGCAACGGGAGCTGGGAAGACTTACACAATGCTTGGGACGGTGGAGAATCCTGGGGTTATGGTTTTGGCTATTAAGGATCTTTTCAGTAAAATCAGGCAGCGGAGCTGTGATGGAAACCATGTGGTTCATCTGTCCTATCTTGAGGTTTATAATGAAACTGTTAGAGATTTGCTTTCACCTGGAAGACCTCTGGTTCTTAGAGAAGATAAACAGGTGCCATTTTTAAGTTCTCCAAGTTGGGTTGTTGATGTGCTTAATTCATGACTTATGAAAGAATGTAGATGGTTCATGCCATTTCCTGGGTTAATCTGTTTAGTATTTGTGATAAGTTTTTTATAGGTGATAACATTAAAAGGTCCTGTTTGCCTTGTGTTTGAATTCTACTCGAAAGATAGCTGATTATACTTTGCTCAAATTGTGTTGTGTAGGGGATTGTGGCAGCAGGTCTTACACAATATAGAGCGTATTCAACAGATGAAGTAATGTTCTTATCAATCCTTTTTGGAAGAACTTTAGACCTTTGTTTCAAGCTAGAATTGAACCTTTGTTTAGCAAAATTAACTTTTCTTTTATCCTGTTGCTTCAGGTGATGGCATTGCTTCAACAAGGAAATCAGAACCGAACCACAGAACCAACTCGTGCAAATGAAACATCCTCCCGTTCCCATGCAATTTTGCAGGTATTCCACCATGGTTTTTTAGGAAAAAGTGAAGAAGAATCCATGTAATGTTTGGATAGAGCACAAGTGCACAACCTAAGTATTTTTTATACTGTGACAGGTTATTCATACTAACCTAATCCACTTTATTTTGTTATATCTAGGTCATGGTGGAATACCGAGTTAGAGATGCTGCAATGAATGTTATTAACCGAGTGGGTAAGCTCTCATTAATTGACCTTGCAGGGTCTGAGAGAGCTCTCGCTACGGATCAAAGAACACTTAGATCTCTTGAGGGTGCCAATATAAATCGGTCTCTTCTTGCACTAAGCAGCTGTATTAATGCTCTAGTTGAAGGCAAGAAACATATCCCATACAGAAACTCAAAACTCACCCAGCTTCTCAAGGATTCACTTGGAGGAGCTTGTAACACAGTCATGATTGCAAACATAAGTCCAAGTAACTTCTCCTTTGGTGAAACACAGAACACAGTTCATTGGGCTGATAGAGCCAAGGAGATTCGACTGAAGGTTGAACCCTGAACCTTGCAAACCTATGATCATCCAAATGTTGAGACATAAAAGTGACATTTTTTGTGATGAATTTGAATAATGTAATCTGTTATGTGTGGACACAGGTAAGCGATGCAAATGAGGATCAATTGCCAGTGCCTGAGATAGAAACTGACCAAACCAAGCTGGTACTTGAGCTACAAAAGGAGAATCGTGAATTAAGAATACAACTAGCACAACATCAGCAGAAGATGTTGACTTTGGAAGCACAATCCTTAGCTTCACATTCCTCCCCAACACCACCTTCAGCCGAACCTCTTTCCACTCCTCCAACTTCTGCCCAACCAGTTGAAAAACGAAGGAGTAGATCCTCTTTCTTGGCTGGAACTTGTTTCACTCCAGAAACCAAGAAGAAGGGAGCTGAACTAGCCATCAAGACACTTCAACGAACAGTAAAAACACTAGAGGCAGAGATTGAGAGAATGAAGAAGGATCACAAATTGCGGCTAAAGCAAAAAGATGATATTATCCGAGAGCTTTCACAAAACGGTGGCAGACAAACATTAACAGCTGGGGAAGCGGGGAAGGGAGTGGTGACCAGGTCTAGCCTACGGCCAAAGGAACAAAACAATAGTGAGATAAAGAGTCCAAGTCAACGTTTTAGATCACCAGCCCCCACTGCCAAGAAACGAACATTTTGGGACATAACAACAAATAATAGTCCATCAGTTACTACATTAAATGGTCGAAAAACCAGAAGTCATGTCCTTGCTGAACCTACGGCTCCTCCTCCATCTATGCTTCTCCAGGTACTATCCTATTCTGTATCTTATGCAGAAGACTTGGTTAGAATTGTTTTGATTAATACTAGGATTTAAGAAACAAGAAAATTACAATAAACCTTGTACCTGTTGAAGTCCCAAGAACGTCATTTGATTGATTACAGAAGTGTTCAAATTTGTTAATGTCAAGATTATGATTTTCCCCTACTCTATACAAACTTGTTTGTTGAGTAGAGAAGGATCTTGACGCTATATTGTGACATGAATCCTAGTTCTGTCCTGTTGACTAGGTCCTATATTGTAGAATCTGAGGGTAATAAACTAATTTTAACACAACGAGTTCACTAATCAATATTATTAGTCCAAATTAACCCAGAAAATCCCAACCAACTTATCCATGTTTCTTGTCTGTTTCAGCCTGGTTTTGCTCGTCAAAAAGCCATAATTTAAGTGATTTTTATGGGCCACTGCAAAAGGAAGTTGCCAGAGCACAGTGAAGTACAATATTATATAGAGAAAAATCATTGCACGTTTATATGCTTCCTTCCTCTCCTTTGTGACCATCTTTTTATGTACTTGAAGGACGATTGAGTGAGTAGTCAGCTGCAGACTCCAGCATCCTTTTACATGCTTTTTCATTCACAACCTCCATCTCCCCACACCAATTTCATTATTGCAGGCTATTAAAGCTAATGGAGAAAACTCCAAAATCTCTAATCATACATGTACAATTCATTATTTTTTTCAATCTATATTCTTGTACGAATTTGTCTGTGGGCTGGTGATGCTCCTTAAATGAATTTGTTTAGGCTTGATGTTCCCATGTTCTTCTGCCTTGGAGCTCTTTGGTCGACTCTTGTGAAGGTGTGTTGACATCTCACATCGGTGGGGTCTCCATATGGTTCAAGTATCTTGTAATGATTTGGGCAGTCACATCCTTTTCAACTGGTTTATTAAAGTTGAAATGTGTACAAAATTTGTTCTCAGTTTCTTATAATGAAAAATAATGAAGATGTAGTAGAACTTGTATGACAATCCAATAAGTGAGATGTGTGATACTCACCTTGTTTAAGAACTTATCTTTAAAACATAAACATTAATCCAGTAGTTTCCGTTGCAGAGTTTTTCTTTTATTAACTCTTAATAATAAAATAGTATATTAAAAGTCACGTCATTAGTTGTTTTTACTTCTTGGATGTATGTAAATCAGCACTCTTTGATTTATAGAGGATGGAGATAGAATTAAATTGAGGTGTTTGATAAGAAAAAAGAGAAAAGAGAAATCATTTTAAGAAAAATGAACTCATCTCCATATTTTTTAACTTTTTAAACTAAGTATCTCTAACTTTACTTTATTTCTAGTTTTTTTTTTTCTCATTCTAACTGTTTATCTATTTCATTATAACCTGTCTGAAACAAGAAGAAAAAGTATGTTGAAAAAAATGAATGAAGATGTGAACATGTATGACAATGCAAAACTCAAATAAATAAAAAACAGTGTTTTTGTAAAATATATATTTCACTGATTTAGAGCTATCAAAATACAAGGATTTCCAAGTCCCACGTAGCTCCATCTCATAAACAGCAATGGTATTACAAAATAATTATATACATTATTAAGATTTAATAATCTAATCATGTTTAAAAATAATAATGAATGAATGATAAACAAAAAAAAAAAAAGAAAGATAATAAAAA
>Ga0214545_1010642_pt1 | contig 13210 bp, 13 predicted proteins | sample CNSS4metaG_FD_160064 | JGI IMG/M metagenome (GOLD analysis project Ga0214545, IMG submission 160064) | Root nodule microbial communities from cowpea collected in UCLA plant growth center, Los Angeles, California, USA - CNSS4 | ecosystem: Host-associated > Plants > Roots > Nodule | place: USA... | reverse complement strand
AACTTTTCTATAAAAATTAAAGACTAAAAATAAAAAAGGTTAAAAAGATAAATTTAACATTAAATTTATATAGTGTATACTATTTTCAATTTAAATATACAATAATTCTTGAATAAAAGTATTAATTCAAGAAAAAACATAATGTATTTGAAACCATGTGATAAAAATATTTTATTTATTTTAATTTTGTTATCAAAATTTCTGATCTCTATGTAATTTATCACGTGTTTACTCTTTCACTCTCCCTTGTAGTGTATTAGAGAAAAATAATTTGTAAAATATTAAATAGTTAAAATTAATATTATTTATATAATTTTAATAAATGATAAAATAGTTAAAATTCATAATATATATATATATATATATATATATATATATATATATATATATATCTAATATCTTAATTACAATTAGTTTTTATAAATTAACTAATAATTTTTATTTTACTTTGTAATTTTATTTTAAAAACGAAGACTTAAATTATAAATTAGAATACTTAAAATATAAATTAAATGTCTCTTTTTGACACATATACAATAATATTTGCTCGTTCTTATTTTTCTAACCTTGCCTATTTTCTCACTGATCCATTTGTTTCTTCAATATTATAAAATAGGATAGTGTTATTCACCTTTTTCCGTTCCTATAGGTTAATTTCTTTAGAAAATTTGAAAATATTTTCTATTTTTGACTTTTAAAAAATTTTGTGCACTTAAGTTCCTTCTATTATTTGTTCAAATATAATATATATATATATATATATATATATATATATATATATATATATATATGATTAAATGAAATTATTACAGGTAATAATATGTCACAACTATTTCAGATCTATTAGGTTATTTGACATCATCGTTGATTGTTGACCGTTGTAACCAGAAATTAGTTTCAGGCTTTGTTTATGTTAGAAACAAAGCAAGCTAACAGCATATAAATACTTGATTTAGTTTCATGTATTTTTTCAGATACACACATGAATATTCAATAAAAAAAGATTACCTTCTCTCTACAAATTCACATCTTTCCCGTGCTATTTTCTTTCTTCCTTCATTATTCCAGTTTGTATGAAAGTTGATGCGTGTCCTACAAATAAAAAAGAATTTAGTAAGTGAGTGAGAAATGGAGGAACGTGGCTATCAAAGGGAGACGAAGAGAAGCCAAGTCATTAGCTTTACGATGGTGGAGCAGAGAAGAAGCGGAGAAAGGAGAAAGAAGAAGAACGTTGAGTTAGGTGGAGTGGCGTGCACGTGTGTGGTCCAGAGTGAGGGAAAAAGCTTTTCCCAATAGTAGGCATTTAAGTCTAGGCTTTTTTTAAGGCCCAACAGACTAGTATCAAGAGCAAGGTTCAAGAAGTGGAATCTTGAGAGTATTGTTGCGTGTTCTACTCATGGCTGGTGGAGGTTTGATACCGGAAAGCTTACCCATATTTGATGGAAAGGGTTATGATGATTGGTGCGTGAAGATGGAGGCAATTCTTGGCTTTCAAGAAATAGATGAGATCGTGAAGGTGGGTTTCAAAGAACTACCCAAGAATGTTGATGAAACGGCCAAGAAAACATACAAGGAGATGAAGAAGTTGGACTACAAGGCTCATGTGTTCCAACACCAATGTGTTGAGCAAATATCTTTCAGAAAATCCTTAAAGTTGTAAAAGCAAAAGAGGTTTGGGAGATCTTCCAAAATGGGTATGGAAATTCTAGAAAACACAAGAAGGTGAAACTACAATCTTTAAGGAGGCAGTATGAACTCCTCTCTATGACAAAAAAGGAGATAGTGGCAGAATATTTTGGCAGATTACAAGTGATCACCAATGCCATGAGAGCATGTGATGAGAACACAGAAGATTGCAAAATTGTGGAGAAGGTTTTGAGGACTCTAACCCCACGGTTTGACCACATTGTGGTTGCCATAAAGGAATCAAAGGATCTTGATGTTATGACAATAGAGGAATCGCAAAACTCCCTTGAAGCACATGAACAAAGGGTGAATGAGAGAAAGAATGGTGAGAAAGTGGTAGAACAGGCCTTGCAAGCCAAGATGGGTGACAATGGAAGAGGTCGAAGTGGCTGGAGAGGAAGAGGCAGAGGCATGTTCAGAGGAAGATCTGGAAACAGAAATGGTGGCAGAAATAGTGAATCAGTGGCCCAAGAAAATTCTAGAAATAATGGGTCTGAAGGCAGAGGAGGAAATCAGAACAGAGGTAGAGGAAGAAGTGATAGGAGGCCATATGATAAAAAAAATATAATGTTATAACTATAACAAATATGGGCATTATTCTTATAAATGTTGGCATGAGGATACATCAAAGAATGGGCAGAAAGGAGAGGAAGCAAATCTAGTGCCAAAGGAAGAAGATGGGTCTAATTCAAACCAAGTTTTGCTTATGGCAACAACAACCAGTAAAGAAGAGGAAAACATGACTTGGTACTTGGATACAGGGTGCTCTAATCACATGACTGGGAACAAAGATTGGCTGATTGATCTTAACCCGTGTGTGAAAAACAATGTGAAGTTTACAGATAACAACTTTATTGTGGCAGAAGGAATTGGGAAGGTGATGATTACACAAAAGGATGGCAAGGTGGCCTATATGAGTGATGTTTTGTACGTCCTAAGCATGAAAAATAATTTACTCAGCCTAGGACAACTACTGGAGAAAGGATTTACTATGAATATGCAGCAGAAAGTCATTGAGATATTTGACTCTCAACATAGACTTGTGATCAAGGCACCTTTGTCTAAAAATAGGACCTTTAAAGTGAACCTGGACACCATTAAAATTCAGTGCCTATCAGCTACTAGTGTGGAGGAAGAGAGTTGGCTATGGCACAATACATACGACCACTTGAATTTCAAGAGCTTGAATCAACTCAGCAGTAAGCATATGGTGAGTGGACTACCACAAATTCAACAACCAACCAAAATCTGTGAAGGTTGTGTGATTGGGAAACAACCTAGAAAGGTTTTTAAAACCTCTGCACCAAAACGAGTTAAGAAGGTATTGAAGGTTGTGCACTCATATGTGTGTGGTCCCCTGGACACACCATCACTTGGAGGAGATAGATATTTCCTCGCCTTTGTAGATGAGTTCTCAAGGAAGATATGGGTGTATTTGCTAAAGGAGAAAGGAGATGTATTTTCTGTGTTTGAAAAATTATGTGCACGAGTGGAGAGACAAGCTGAGAAGAGTTTAAAAATCCTTAGGACAGATGGTGGAGGAGAATACAAGTCCAAGGATTTTCGCAAGTTTTGTGAAGGGAAAGGGATAGTGCATGAGGTGACTGCACCTTACACACCACAACATAATGGGTTGGCCGAAAAGAGAAATAGGATGTTGGTGGACATGACAAGATGCATGCTGAAAGGGAAAAATTTTGCCACATAGTTATTGGGGAGAGGCAATAACCATTGTTGCCTATATCCTCAATAGGTGCCCTACAAAAGGTTGAAAACAATGACACCAGAGGAAGCTTGGTCGGGTGCCAAACCACACGTGCAACACTTGAAGATTTTTGGCTCAATATGTCACAAACATACTCCAAATGAAAGGAGGAAGAAGCCAGATGATAAAAGTGAGCCTTTGATTTTGATTGGATACCATCCAATAGTTGCATACAAGCTGTATGATCCAAAAAAGAATTTGGTGGTGATTAGCAGAGATGTGGTGGTAAATGAGGAAGCCAATTGGGATTGGAAGAATAAGGATGATGTGGTAACACATGTTCCATGTGTCTTGGAAGATAAAACTGAAATTACTTATGTTGTTCCAGACAATAGAAGAACCTAAAGAACAAGGTTCCCCTATACTAGACTTGCTGGCCATGAAGTTTATGGTGATGGTGTAATTATAGGTGGTGGTGATTTGGTTCATTAAGCATTAATGGCTGACACATAACCTATCACATGGAGAGAAGCTTTCAAAATAAGGGAATGGAAGAATGCTATGAAAGAAGAGCTAGAAGCAATTAAGAAGAACTGGACATGGGAGCTGGTTGATCTGCCACATGATAAAATGCCCATTGATGTGAAGTGGGTTTTCAAGCTGAAATTGAAGCTAGACGGGTCTGTGGCTAAACATAAGGCCAGGCTGGTTGCAAAAGGTTTTTTGCAGCAATAAGGAATTGATTATACATAGGTGTTTTCCCCTATAGTGAGGATGGAAACTATGAGGTTGGTCATAGCAGTCTCTAGTTCAAAAGGCTGGAAAATGAGTCAAATGGATGTGAAGTCAGCCTTTCTCAATGGCCCATTGGAAGAGGAGGTGTACATTATACAGCCACCCGGATTTGAGAAGGAGGGGAGAAAACACCTCGTATATAGACTGAGAAAGGCTTTGTATGGGCTTAAATGAGCTCCTAGAGCTTAGAACAAATTAATTGATGTAGTGTTGGCCAAGTTAGGATTTGTGAAATGCATAGTTGAGTTTGGAGTGTATGTGAAAAGGACAAGTCATTCAAACACACTCATTGTATGCTTGTATGTTGATGACCTGATCATTACAAGGAGTGTGGAAGAATAAATTGAAGAGTTTAAAGGGAGAATGGAGATAGAGTTTAAAATGAAAAACCTAGGAACACTAACCTACTTTCTCGGGCTAGAGTTTGTCCACACACATAAGGGAGTGTTCCTACATCAGAAGAAATATGCACAAGAGATTTTAAAGATTTAAGATGGAAGGATGCAATGAGATTGCAGTTCCAATGCTGCCTGGACTAAAGCTAACAGAAGAAAAGGAAGCTGAAGTTGTGGATGGGACTTTGTACAAGTAGATTGTTGGCTCACTAAGATTTCTTTGTAATAGTAGGCCAAATGTAAGCTTTGGAGTGGGCTTGATAAGCAGGTTCATGCATTACCCAAGAACACCCCATATGGCTGCTACTAAGCATATATTGAGGTACCTAAAAGGTAATACAGATTGGGGAATGTTCTTCCTAAAGGCAGATGAGCAAAATGAAGTTGTGTTAGAAGCATTTTTTGACTCAGACTGGTGTGGAGACAAAGTGGAGAGAATGAGTACCTATGGGTACCTATTCAGATACTTAGATGCACCAATTTCTTGGTGCTCTAAGAAACAAAAGGTCGTGGCTCTATCATCGTGTGAAGCAGAATACGTAGTTGCTTCAAAAGCAGCTTGTCAGAGTTTGTGGCTCGAGGTAGTTTTGGAGGAGCTAAAATTGGACTACAGGACACCAGTTCAGCTCAACATTGATAACAATTCAGCAATCAACCTGTCAAAAAATCCTACTCTACATGAGAGAAGTAAACATATTGACATGAAGCTCCATTTCCTTCGTGATCAAGTGAGCAGCGGAAAGCTAACCCTACTTTACTGTCATACAGAAGAGCAAACAACTGATGTCTTCACCAAGCCACTGAAGCAAGCTACGTTCGACAAGCTCAGAAAACAAATTGGGATGTCAAGCCTAGAATTTTTGGATAGAAGGGGGGGTGTTGACAGTTGTAACTAAAAATTAGTTTCAGGCTTTGTTTCTGTTAGAAACAAAGCAAGCTAACAGCATATAAATACTTGCTTCAGTTTCATGTATTTTTTCAGATACATGCATGCATATTCAATAAAAAAAGATTAACTTCTCTCTGCAAGTTCACATCTTTCCCTTGATATTTTCTTTTTTCCTTCATTATTCCAGTTTGTATGAAAGCTAATGTGTGTCCTGCAAATAAAAAAAGAATTTAGTGAGTGAGTGAGAAACGGGGGAACGTGGCTATCAAAGGAAGACGAAGAGAAGCCAAGTCATTAGCTTGACGGTGGTGGAGTAGAGAAGAAGCGGAGAAAGGAGAAAGAAGAAGAACGTTGAGTTAGGTGGAGTGGCGTGCAAGTGTGTGGTACAGAGTGAGGGAAAAAGCTTTTCCCAATAGTGGGCATTTGAGTCTAGGCTTTTTTTAAGGCCCAACACTGATAATCCGAAAAATCAAATATTTCTAGCTTTTTTAACATCTTGGCAATTTTAAATCTTTATTACTTTCTACGTAGAGAACATAATTCTTGTTCATCATATCTAAGATTGAGATGTTATTCTTGTTGAATTAAATAATAATAATAATAATTTAAATAATTTAAAAAAAGTAAAATAAATATTTAAATTATATTAATTTTTCATGTTTGAATCATTTTTTCACTGCTAAGAAATCGTATTTTTCAAAAAATATTAATGGTGACTCCTTTACGTTTAAATATTCTTTAAATATTCTTTGAGTAAGCTCTCCTTTTTTCCTCTTCATTAAACGCTTCTTTGTGTAAGTTAGACTCCATTCTTCTCTTCTTTTCCATTCCTGTTGTTCGGTTTTAGTTTTGGGCCATCTTATAGGCTCATTTTTACTCCTATGTTCGTGCTCTGTAGCTGAGTTCGTTCGTGGAGCTGAGGTGTCTCTACTATCGTGTCTAAAAACCCCCCTCAAGTTTAGCTGGACAAAAAGGTAAGGGAAGCTAGGTTTTCTATTTTTTTGAAGTATGTTGCTTGTTTTCACTTCTGTTTATGCATAAAATGATTGGAAAATGCTTGTGCTCATGTGAGACTAAACTATGATGTTTTATGGGACTGTTTCTGGCTTTGCATGCGTGGAATAGTAGCGAGAACTGATATCCCCATCCAAGCGAGCTCGTCTCGCCTAGGCGAGGCGAGGGTAGTAAAAGCTCACCCTGGTTTTCTACTTGAGCTCTCGATTTGAGCGATGAACCATCTCGTTCAGGTGAGAGGGTCTCGCCTAAGTGAGAAATCGTGGAAAAACATGTGTATTTCTGTTGGACCGTAGCTTAGGCGAGAATTCGCAGAGTGCTCATTTTGCCACTGTTGCAGGTCTTACTTAGGCGAGAACGCCTAGCTTAAGCGAGACAATCGTTATCGCTTAGGCGAAGGCTCCTAGTCTAAGAGAGAATGGAGCATGTTTGGTTTTTATTTCTTTGATTTGTCTATGATTGGCTGTATATCTTGAAAATGCATGAAGTATGAGGCTATGTCTGGCGTATGAGCTTGTGTGAACTGGAATTGATGAACTAGGTATGAATTAAATCATGAATCTTGAGTGATTGGTTGTATATTGGCATGAGATTGGTATACATAATAATTCTATGATGGGTTGGTGAGACATGATTGTGGTATGGTTTAGGACGTAATTCCATGAATCTCTCGACGAGATCTCATGGTGGTGCGTCATGGTCAGGACGTAATTCCATGACCTTTTTTAGTGGGAGCTCATGGTGGTGCCTCATGGTTAGGACGTAATTCCACGAAGATTTCGTGGTGGTGCCTCATTATATAATTTAGTAAGGATTCAAGTAAGGATTGCATCCTAAAACTTTATAGAGTCAATGAGTCTCACGTAGAGCGTACTGACTCAAGTGGTGAGAGTAGCAGGAGGTCCTAGTCTTTGGCAGGATAATGGCCTTAGATGTTTGAAGGCTAACCTTGTGAGTGGTAGGGTGAAACTCATTGGCAATTGCTCTACAGAGCAGTAGAGGCCACCACAAGTGTAAGCATCCAATGAATCCGATTGATTATATGTATCCGGATAATCAAGTCTTAGAGTCTTAAATTGTCTGTTATCACATGTTTGGTTGATTTATGTATTTTTGACTTTTAAATTGTATGCAATTGTATGATAAAACCTTTTTCACTCTAACTTACCCTTTCTGTTTTGTTGTGTGTATTTTTTGTGGTTTTCTCATTTTGCGATGATCATCAATTTATTGATGTGAGCAAATGTGAGAACTCCTCGTGGTCATCAGGGTGATGGAAACTTCGTTGCATAACTTATCTTGGGTTGGATTCCCTTGCTCCAAGTTTTCTTTTAAGCCATTGTGGCCTATGTATTATCTTGCTCCTTGAGCATGTATTTTGGATACCGTTGAACTTTTATCTCGTTTTGTTAATGGCATCGTGGTGTGCCTTGTTTTCTTTCCTAGTAACCTTTGGATAATTGTAAGGAGTGACACCTATACTCCATTGACTTGCTTTCTATATTATTCTTCATGATGTTTCTTTTAATTAAGTTTATTTATTAAATGGAACGTTACAAAAATCAGTTTTCATAATATTAAATAGAAATCAATATCACATTCATACTAATTCTATAAATTAGTATTTAAATGAGCACTACAATCATAATATTTACTCCATGTTGATCTTCTCTAGCTACAATAAAAAATTAAATTGTAGTATGTTTTAATAATGGTATTTTCAATAAAAAATTTCATCCTTTAGACATACACATAAGATCACCTAATTCAAAATTTAAGGGTTTTTGGTGTTGTTCTTTTGTTATTGTTTGTTCAAAATATACTAATTTTGACGTATATATTAAAATATTTTAAAAGAATTTGAATATATCAAACGAATATATTTAAAAGAACATATCTATTACATCTATTACATATTAAGAAAAGAAGATACCACCAAAATTACTATATTATCCATCTTCTTTTATTGACACGTGTCATAAAAAATAGTTTTTTTTTGTCATTTTAAAACTCTGATACAAAAGGACCTGGGTTCAAATCCTACAAAAGTCGTTTTATTTTTACTTTTTCATTTATTTATGATTTTAACTATAATATTAATTCTAAGTAATATTATTATTTGTAATACTTTTATAAATATTAATATTAGAATTTTTATAAATATTATTTATAGTGACAATAGTAAAATTATAACCACTATTATATATTATTAATATTAGTATTATTAATATTATTAGTAGTAAAGTTATTATTGTTATTACTAATATTAATATGTAATATATTAATTTTCTTATTATATATTATTGATATGAGAAAAAAGGTATTAGAAATATTATTATTATTATTATCATTATTATTATTATCATTAATAAGAATTATAATTATTATATTATTATTAAAATTACTATCATATCTAATTTAAAAAATTGACATTTCAAAAATATTATATTATTAACCCCATAATTATTATTATTAATATTATTTTTATTATCCATAATATTTATTATTATTATTATTATAAATATAATTATTTTTGTTATTATTATTATCATTATTATTATATATTATAACTATTTTATTTTAATATTATTATTATTATTAATTATCACTATTATTAATAATAATAGTTATTATTATTATCGTTAATAAGTATTATAACTAATAACTATAATTATTATATTATTATTATTATAATTATTATCATATTTCAAAAATATTATATTATTAATCACTATAACAATAATTATAATTATTATTATTATTATTAATATTACTTTTATAGTTTAAAAAAAATATAAAAGAAAACAAGTATTCAAATTAAAATATTTGTTAAATGTATTTTTACTTCAATTTTATTTTTTAAATTATAATGAATCTTTTTTTTATATACTAATAAAAGTTATAATAAAGTACTTGATCCAAATAATGTAAAGAAAAAATATTAACTAATAATAATAAAGTTTTAAAATTTATTTATATAATTATAGTGACAAAACCAAAGTATGATAATGAGTTAAAAAATAAAAGATAATTATATAAAATATATCAAAATAGTATTTTACATTACGAAAATAAAAATATTAAAAAATTATCAAATGTGTGTCTTAGAAACAATTTGAGAGACCGAAGGAAAACAACTATATAATCAAGGGTATGTTAAAATGAAAAATACTTTAGAGATCTAAGAATACTTTTTAAATATCACCATAACTAATGGTTTAGAAATAACGAAAATTATTTTAGCGAAACAAAATATTTCTTCAAATGAAATAATAATAGAGTAAAAATGATAATTTTTTTTATATTACGTAGTATTTTGACGGGTATGAGGACGAGGACGGGACAACTATATAATCAAGGGTATGTTAAAATGAAAAATATTTTAGAGATCTAAGAAAACTTTTTAAATATTAACATAACTAATGGTTTAGAAATAACGAAAATTATTTTAGGGAAACAAAATATTTCTTCAAATGAAATAGGTAAAAATGACATTTTTTTTATATTACGTAGTATTTTGAGGGTATGAGGACGGGGACGAGACAAATATGTACATCCCCATATCCGTACCATACCTAGTCAATGTCAGGATTCCCCGTCAAAACGGGTACGGGTTCAGGCAATATCCACGAGCGCGAGTTTATTTATCATCCCTACTTTGGTCACAAGCTATTATAATAATTATTTCGTAAAATCAATTAACTGCACTATATTTGATATCAATTTTATTTATTATACACCAATGTAGTAAAGGCTTTTTGCCCTAGTTATTTTTCTCAGGTCTGGAACCGAGGCATATTGGGATGAGGCCAAAAGGTACCCCTTTTGGCCTCGGTTGTTACTCGAAGCCATAGAGTCCCTTTTATGCCTCGGTTCTAAATGAACCGGAGCCATATGATTCCTTTTCTGCCTTGGGTCCACGAGAACCGAAGCCATATGGTAAAAATATTTTTTTTAATTAAATTTTTTGCGGTACAGCACATTCCTCTGTTCATCATCATAAATCGTTTTCTTGTTGTCCTCAGGATGATTACCATTGACAGAACCATTTAATTAACAAACAGAAATCAAACACACAAAACCATCACAACATCACTCCTACATTTCGAATCACCAACCACCTAAAACACATACTCAGTTCTATTCTGGCACGGTGTTTGATTAGGAACACACAACACATTTGTCCCTGTTGGGCAGCAAGAAGCATTCGTAACAGTGAAACCTGAAACAGTGCAAGGAGTGTTCATTTAGATTGTTTCAATATAAAGACGAAGCGTAAAGTTTAAGAAAATAGAAATGCACCACTAGCAATGACTCCAAGGTTTCTGGCTGTGCTGTTTACAAAGATGAATCTAGAACCATCATCACCAAAGGTCTTGTTGTTTAATTGGTCCACTAGAGATCTAAGCTTGGCATTGTATATCGATGCTGCAGCATTCATCTCTTCAACACAAGATCCATTTGTCCAATTATTCATAGCCAAGGGATACAGAGTGCAACCAATACGACCCACCTCGACATTCACGAATTTTCTTGCCCCAAGAGAACGCAGTTTCTGTCGCTGCCGTCATTTCCCAAGTTCCTCTCTCAGCCGCTTGTGCAGCCGTCGCAGCCCCCTCTCAGAACCCTTGGCTCCGAACTTAGGGGTTCCAAGTTAGCATCCGAAACGACGGTCTCTCCCACCTCCGTGATCGCATTCGAGCATCGAGCTTCGTAGAGCAACGTCGGGGAGCTTTCCGGCGAGTTGAGCAGCTCTGGCGCGTTTGAGTTCTCCACCGGGAATGACGGCTCTGGTGACTTGTCGGATTTGGGCGAAACTTCGAGAGTGCTAGAAGAAACTAGAAGCTCTAGTACCGCTGGCGCTGCGATCAACGAATCACTATCGCAGCGATGAATGCGAGACGCAGAGAGACTAGCGAGACGCAAAGAGAGATGAATAAGAGATGAAGAAGATGCAGCGGCGCGCGAGGAAGAAGTAGAAGGGTTCGCGTTTTTGTGCCCTAATTAAACTATATGGCATCGGTTCAATTAATAACCGAGGCATATAGTCCTATTTGGCCCCGGTTCAGTGCCACTCGAGGCCAAAGACGTAATGGTTAGTGGCATTTTTGAAATTTCTAGCCACGTTTTTGGCTTCGGGTTTGTTCAACCGAAGCATTTAAGCACCTTTTGGCACCGGGTTTTTTTGAACCGAAGCCTATAACCCCTTTTGGCTTCGGGTTTTTCTTGAACCGGGGCATAAAAGTTGCTTGGAATTGCAAAAATGCCACCGCGCCGTTATATGCTTCAGTTCCTTGCCAACCGAGACCTATAAGGTGAGCTAAAAATGCAATTTTGCACTAGTGATACTTAAAACTGAAATTATTATTACATCATTTAGATTTAGTATTTACTACTTCGTTATTTTAATAACAACATTTACAACAATATAACATAATTTTCATGATATTTCATTACATAATATTTTACTACTTCATGTACAAAATAAAAAAAAAAATACAACTCGTGCGTACGCACGGGTCAGTCTCCTAGTTAGAGGAATATAAAAACAAACCCAACAGATAATAGAATAAATTTATTGAAAAAATTTAGGTATACTCTCAATGCTAGATGCCAAAGTAGTTTACACACATTCAAGAAAGTAACAATAGTGAAGATGTGAAATAGCTATAAGTTATTGTGATGCATTCAATTAATGCAAATCCTAAAGCTCAATAAATAACTAGTTATATTGCAATCCCATTGATAAAGATTAATTTACTCATTCAAAATCAACATCCTATTTTTTCTTGGTGCCTTCTTGGATAATACTTTGTATTGTGAAATTATTCTGAGGGGATATTTATTATTATTGAATCTAAATTAGTATTTAATTTGAAAACAAAGACAAATCTAGAATTAATAATAGTAAGTACTTAAAAACTTAATACGTAACATCCTGTTTTAATAGTTTTTATGCTATCAAACAAAACATTAAATTATGATAATTCAAAAACAGTTGATAGGAATAGGCCGGAATAAGGTATCAATACAGTCATCCTCAAAATAATTATACATGTACTGCCTATACATACGGCCTACACTTAGAAAAGGGTTACAAAACGCCCAAAACATCTAAGCAAAACTAAAGGTGAAAGCTACTGCTGAAAGCATCCAAACACCACTCAACTCCTGTCCAGGAGGGGTGTATCCTCACCTGCACTTTTAGCTGCTCACGCCAATCATTAAGGGCGATCATTGCAAAATAGAAAGACACAGAACATGTTGACAAAAAGAAGAAGATGAACATCTTCCTCCAATAAGGAGTTTTTATGATGATGATGACTTATGAAGAAGTATGGAAGACTTGATGATGATGCATGGAAAAATGTTGAAGACTTAAAAGAATGCTTCGATTCAAGAGATACATTGAAGACTTATGGGTTTAGTTATTTAGGTTTTGTAATATGTGTATGTTATTTGAAATAGTTAAATTAGTATGTCAAGAGTCAAAAGGCAAAACCCATGTAGTAGAACACTAAGAGAATTTTATATATTTGCAAAACTCACTGGAATAATCGATTATTCTTAGTGATAATCGATTATCTCAATTAAAACTGATTTTTGAGAAAAGCCTCTGGAATAATCGATTATCACTGCTGATAATCGATTATCACCTGCTGATAATAGATTATCCTGACTGATAATAGATTATCACAGCAAGAAAAATATTTTCATAAAAGTTTC
>Ga0214545_1010641_pt1 | contig 13211 bp, 6 predicted proteins | sample CNSS4metaG_FD_160064 | JGI IMG/M metagenome (GOLD analysis project Ga0214545, IMG submission 160064) | Root nodule microbial communities from cowpea collected in UCLA plant growth center, Los Angeles, California, USA - CNSS4 | ecosystem: Host-associated > Plants > Roots > Nodule | place: USA... | reverse complement strand
CTTAGGGAATCAAAAATAACAAACACAAATGAAAGGGATGAAGGATTAGTGAACTTCCTTTCTAAACATGCTTAGTCTTCTTAAGCATGTGCCTCCATCCTTGGTTGGGGTCAATCCTTCATCATCAAGTTATACAAACATCAACTTCTCTTCCAATACAACTGTTAATATATATTTAGTAAATACATATTATAGGATTCCAGATAATTTGGGTACCATTTTGAGATTTTGACTCCAAAATAGGAACCAAAGGCATAATTAAACCAAAAAAAAAATTGTTGGGATTACGGAAATCCCACCTAGGGATTTCCAAGGAATTACGCACTAACACAGACCAAGCATACATGACCAATCGATAAAGATTTATTACACATACATATATACATCACATACCATCTCTTGATAATTCACCCTTTTTCATTTCTTTCTCGGTGGTTCCATACTCAACCATTTCTCTCAAACATAGTTATGGGATTTCAGTTCATGCCAATACCATGCCACCTTAACACCAACCATCTCATTTAGTTTACATGCCAAGGTCATACCATACCCATCATTCACCATCCATGAATCATAACACTCATACATAACAGTTTATTATATATTTTTCATCATAGCAATCATACCCAAGCAAGTACCAATCATCCAAGAGAAATAAACAACCAAAAAGCACATTGCCTCGCCCAGCTCCTCGCTCAGGCTGAAGGGTCTCGCTCAGGCGAGCCTCATTCGCCTAGGTGAGGGCTCGAAAAGGGGAACAGTAGCTTCGCACGAGATCTCACTTAGGCGAGACCCCTCTCGCTTGGGCGAGACGCTCGCTCAAAAAGGACATGGGTCGCCTGAGCGACCGCTTGCGTGAAGTAGCTTGGGCGAGCCTCTATTGATCTCGCCTAGGCGAGACATGCTCGCTTGGGCGAGAAAACCAGTGCTCACCACTGTTCTCTCGTGCACAAACACACAATAGGTCACCAATAGTTCAATAACGCTATTCACAAGTTCACATCAACACACCAGGCATATTAAAATGATATAGTAGTAGCACAAGCAGAACAATCACGATAAGAGGGTGAACCCTAGCTTCCCGTACCTGGAAAACAAGCTAGCAGTGGGTCCTTGGGTACGAACAGGGGAACACAGCAGCTCCTAGGGTAGATTAGCGAGCTGGAAACAAGGAACAAAAGGGTGTTTAGTATCAGAGCTCTAACACTGCCCACGGAAATAGGGCCAAAGACTGAAAGTTAGGGTTTGGGAATACTTACGTGAGCTAAGAACGGGGTCAAGCCGAACGCGAACTGAATGTACTGTGGAACCCTAACAGAGAAGACGACTACGACTCTAAGCACCAAGGAAGCAAAAATTTGAAAGTGTGGAATGAGTCAATTAGGTCAGACTTGGGTGGCTTTCCTTTGGGCCAGCCCTTAGGCCCAATAACTTAAAGGCAACTCTTAAAACTTTAGGGTAGAAAACTAGGCCTTACATTCTCCCCAGCAAGAAAATCTATCTTATTTTTAAGGTTAAAATACTTTGTTAGTTTTTGTATTTGTTCAAAAATCTTACTTAAGTTTACTTATTTTGATTGATCTCAATTGGGCTTCTATTTTGAAAATGTGTAATATTTAGGTTTTTTTTTCATTAATATTACATTAATAACCTTAAATATGTGTTACGTGTTAATTCATAGTTTTTTTATTTTTTTTTATTTAACTTTTAATTTTTTTTAAAAAGTTATTTTACCACATGTCAATTATGTCATGCGTTAAGTTATTATCTAAATCTCAATTTAGTCCTATTTTGATTCAATTCAATCCCATTTTTTTTTTAAATCAAACAATTTTATCCATCTTCAAATTGAAGCTACATTTAAATTTTAAAGGTTATAATAATGATATTTTTATTAAAAATGATATATTTTTTAAAATCTTTTAATAATATTAAGTTTATTTAAATTTATAGTTTTCAGTATTTAAATTTTTTATTTAATTTTATTATAATTTTCAATGTACTTATGTCAATGTTTTATTACATCGAAATTTAATTTTTCAAATTGAGACCATATTCAACTTTTTTAATATTATAATAATATTTTTATTAAAATTAATATTTTTTTAAATATTTTTAATAAAATTAAGTTTATTTAAATTTATAGTTTACGTTTATTATTATTTAAATTTTGTTTTAAAATTTTAAATGTATTTGTGTTGATGCTTTATTACATCAAATTTTAATATTATTTTTTATTTAAATTTATATTCCAAATAATTATATATAAATTTATATAGATTTATAAATTTATATTTCAAATATTTGTATGATATATTATATATCAATAATTTCTATACAAAATGTTAGAGTATGTTTAAAAATAATAAATTCAATAAATTAAGATGTAAAATTTTTAAACAATTTTATAACAATTTAAAATAGATATATTTAAAATATTAAAATAAAATTAAAATAAATTTTAACATAAAATATAATTTAAATAAACTTAATATTATTAAAAATATTTAATTTATACAGATTTATAAATATATATTTCAAATATTTGTATAACATTATATATCAATAATGTCTATACAAATATCAAAATTGGTTTAAAAATAACAATTTTATAAATTTAAAGGTAACATTTATATAAGTTAGATCTGATTTCAATTTAGAGATAAAGAGATTGTTCAATTTAAAAAAAAATAACTAAATTAAATTAAAATAACAAATAGAGGATCAAATTGAGATCGAAACAATCACTTGACATGTGACATTATGGACTTGACATGTGACAAAATATGTATTTTTTAAAGTTTATAAAATAAAAAATTTAAAAAATAAGTAAACCATAAACTGATACATGATACATATTTAACGTTGTTAATATAATACTAATGAACATAACCTAATTGTTACATTATTACACATCTTTTAAAATAGTAAAATAGAGATCTGATTAAGACTAATAAAAACATGGAGACGTAGATATTCTTGAATAAATATGAGAACCAATAAAATATTTAATTTATAGATTAAGTATGTTTTTAGTACCTACACTTTCATCTAAAATTGGAATTTGTCTTTGTGTCCGAAATTTCAATATATTTTAGTCCTTAAACTTTAAAAATGAATAAATATAATCATTTTAATCCAATTACTTTAATATTTTTTTTAGATGTTAAACACATTTACTAACTAACAAATATTGAGTTGAGAATATGTGGTGTAAATAGGGATGGCAAAAATATCTGCGCCCGCAGATATTCGCGATAAAATCCGCGGTGGATAGTTACTACCCGCAGATATTTATTATCAGTGGGTAACGGGTAGAGAGTATTTTAATACCCGCTTATAAAAGGGTCGGGTACAGATATCATACTATCCATACTTGCGGGTACCTGTTACCCGCAAAAAGATTAAAATTAAAATTTAATTTATATTTTATTAAGTTAAATTTAATTAAAATTATAATTAACAATATATTTTATTATGTCAAATTTAATTATAATTATAATTATAATTTAATTTATATTTTATATTTTTATAATTTTATATTAAAAAATTTATAAAATATATATATTTTTAAATGTTTGCAGGTATCGGATATCCACGGGTACTTGTGAATTTTAAAAATATCTGTGGATATTTTTTAAGCGGATATCCGACAAATAAACTGACAGGTAACAGACGAATTTTTTTTTTTTCAAATCGAATTACGGATAAACACTATCCTTATCCGACCTGATCCGTTACCATCCATAAATATAAACAATTCTTATACTACCATAAAACAGGTCCAACATAAACGAAACCAACTCAACATAACCAGCACAAACAAAACCTTGTCGTCAGATGCTCCGTCACGAACGAAACCAACTCAACCAACATGCAGTGCATTGGTGGTGATGGTTGTAGTTCTCTCTCCCTCTTTCAATCATTTTCGCTCAAGGTTTCCCTTTTCTCCGGTGAAGGAACGTTCTCCAGCCTCTGCCACGACCCAAGAATCCCATTTTCTCCCGTGAAGGAATAATGTTCTCGAGCCTCCCACAAAACCCCTTTTTTCAACGTTCTCGAGACTCTGCAAAATAAAACCACTTTACATTTTTTTCCTCTTTCAATATATGTCCCCACACGTGTGCGAACTCATGATCCAAATTTTAATTACGTTTTCAATTAAAAATAAAAATGTCACGTCGGACGATGTAAAAAATGAGTGAAAAATTGGTGTTTAAATATCGTTTTCGGTATAAGAATACCCAAGTTCAAGTTATACAGACATCAACTTCTCTTCTAATACAACTGTTAATATACATTTAATAAATACATATTATAGGATTCCAGATAAGATTGAGGTGTATTTTCTTGTTATTCCCTTTTGTTCTTATACTTTAACAAAAAAGGTTGTATATATACTCTGTATTACTTTCATCCATATATAATGAAAATTCATTTTCATCGAGCTTTTTTTTTTTTTTTTATTTATATATAATTATATTTTTTTTTTTTTGTTTTTTTTTTTTTTTTTTGAAGAGCAAATTAGAAAATTAGAGTGTAAGAGATGAAAACAGAAGAAGAAAAGAGATAAATATTAAAAAAAATTGTTGGGATTAAAGGGAAAGAAGAATTAAGTGAGATAACTTTATTTATTATTTTGAGTATTATTTTTTAAATTTTATATCATAAGAATAATATAGTTTATTAGGTTGCATTTTTGACATGTAACTTCGTATCTTAAAGAAACAAATCTGGTTATTCAACTGCAATTTTCTGTATTGGACCAGCTACGTCCACGCAAACCGTTGGTGATCCATTGCCACCAGCAGTATACTATAGGAAGCAAATGAGGTCATACATGTTTGGAGAGATAAAATCGAAATAATAATATAATAATTAGATTTGATTAATGAACAGAGATCTTCAACTTGGTATTGAATATTATAAAAGTTTAGTTGTCGGGGGAAGTCATGCATGAACTAAAGCACACTTAGAATTGGTGTGAGAGAAACTATAATCCAAACAAATACAAATATCATAGCAACAGAAAACGAAGGGGAAGCTTCACTTCAAACATAAACTGCTTCCAAGATAGAAGGGTTAGAAAGTTGGGAACTCAATTTGGGACCCACATCGGCCTTTAGGGAACACAGGGCATTCGATGAAGCCAGAGGCCGAAGTGTCCACACACAAATAAACTTGGTAAAGCTGGCTGTTACGTGACGCATCCACATTGCACTCAATGTATGGAGTATAACCAATTGCATTTTTAATAGCTCCTTTGATGCTGCTAAGACTGTAAAACCCTCCATCTGCTTCAATCCCTATTAATCCAAATCAAATGCGTCTTTATCACAAACATTGCTATCACATTAGTAAAATAATGGAACCAGTTTTAATGTATTATATACCAGCTTTTGTAAGAGCTCCAAGGAGGTTGGCTCTCTGTTTCAGATCGAGAGCTGCTTCAAAGTAGTCATGTTGCTTAAGGAGTGACTCAGAACAAGTCCCATGTTTCTCCCATTCGTGGGCCCAAAATTGAACCCCGCTACCACTTGGGCATGCCAGAGTGGGCCAATTCCTCTGCAAACTGCTTGTCAAATCTGATACCTGTCACAATATGTAATTTTTCAGATATACAAACACGTGGCAAAACCTTTTAATAAATTATCAAGTGGGGTAATTATAGCAACACAAGGTGGAAAACGGAACTGAAGCATAGAATATTGTTTTCTTACTCTGTTTTACACATATTTTTTGGTTTCAGTTATCTCTACTAATTGAAAGGTATATATAACAAAGGCGCATGCAATTGGAGCAGAATGAAACACCTGAGATTGCTGAAAACGATTGTTTGAATCACAGTTAGACGGGTAAGAACCATCTATGTTATTAGGCCACAGTCCATGAATGCCAAAATCTGCAGCGGGTTTCCCAGTTGTTGGGTAGCAGCAACTGTTCTGTGTGTCACAGTAGGAGCCTGGCCACTGATAAAAACAACATCTGGGCGTAAGAAAAAGAATAATGAATGACCTTGGACAACCTTAAAGAAACAATCTAACCTGCTGAACAAAGTAGTAGAAATCAAAATCCTGGGAAGAACAGAGAATGGCCAAATGTAGAAGCACCAAAAGCTTCATGGAGATGAACCCTTTGGAACCCATGTCTGCCTCTACTTTAGCAGTAAATAGAGAAATTTTGATGTGGTTTTCTGGAGTATGATTCTTTGGATTCATGAATTTATAGAGATGTGAAAGGGAAAGTGAGTAGGTGTGAAAGCTTGGATTATGAAACATACATAACGTTCGCTGCTTAACTACCTTATCATTCATATCATGGTTTACGTGCGCAAACTAATTACACCGTAACAGCGACATGTCGGTTCACTCATTTTGTTTCTTTCCACAGTCCTAAAACAACTAAATACGATGTATTGGAGAAAGAAGTGTTTATGTTTGTGTCGAATAGGAATGGGTGATATTTATTGGTTTTTACTTGTTTTATGCGCACATGCACCTTTGTGACCATTGGTACCGGAAGAACCAAAACGGGGTTTTTGTTTTGTTTTTGGGAGGGATGGGTAGGTTGCAATTTGGGCACTTGTACAAAAGGCCCAAAACGGAGGCAGCTCTTTAGATGCGTTCACATGATCACATCACATGCAGGACCAAAACACAGCTCCCTTTTAAATGGGAAATAGGCTTACTACAAAGTCTTTCATACACACTTCGTCGGTCACAATTTGTTGTCAAAGTTATTACAAAAGATTTATTAATTCCTAATGATTGTACAAACCACATTTCACATTTGAGTGTTCATAAAGACAAAAGAAGGTTTGCAACCTTAGCATATCATTTAGACTAATAGGTAGATATATAGTCTACTATGATCGATTGTCTACTTGGGAAGCATCTCCAGTGAAAGACAATTAAAAATTATTAGAGGCCTTCATGATGTCAATCAATATTAATGATTGTAAGTGAATAATGGACATTAGATGAACATTATACATTATACTTATTATACTTAACCATCTATGGTTCTAAGAGTTACAGAATTTGAAAAAGATCCAATTATCCTTTGTGATAACAAGTCTAGTTGAAATTGAAATCATCAACTTTAGTCTACATAAGAGATTTCTTTAGTCTACATGATGAACTAAGAGATTTCTTGAAGAAGTTAGGTTTATACCTAGCTTGAAGCATACTCTTATATTTTATGGTGAGCTTGAAAATGTTTAAAGGTGAATAAGGAATGTTGAGAGTGATAAGGATTCTTGAGAACATTATATCCAAGGTAAACTTCAATTACCTTTTTAAATGAAACTAAATTATTTTGTATTTTGGTCGTAAAAATTATTGATAAATTGAACTTTTTAAACTAAAATTTACTTGTAAGATTTTTAAAAATATAAGTATACAAAACATATTTATTATGAGCTAAATTTGTACGAAATAAGTACAAACATCAATATCCAAATCACAATGAGTGGGTAAGGATTGTACCAATTAACTAATATCTGTTTCTTCACGATAACAACAACCAATATGCTTTTGTCTGTTTATGAAATTCATGACATCACATGTTAGGCTACACTCATGATCTTACTACGTGGTCTTGTAACTTTATTTATTTTTTAAATATTATCAGGCTTATAATTCAGTTGCGCAAATTCAATATAAATTCCATCTTTTAATAAAGTGAAGGACCTTTTACTCACTACAAAAAAATATAAATTTACTGGAGGTTTATTGTTTGGGGTTATAGTAACCCCTACTGAGATATATATAATAGAGGTTTTAGGAATCCTTAGTGACTACTAGCGGTAATTTTAAAAATCTCCAGTAAATTTTAGATTTCTAATTTATTATTTTATTTTTTTCTCAAAAATCCTAGAAGCAGTTTTGACTTGTGCAACGTTCGCTCTCGTTCCATCATCTTCCTATGTGTCTCTCAACGTTCTTCTTTTTTATTTCATATCTGATTTCATCTCTTTGATTTCATCTCTCTGATTTTGCTAGTCAGTGCCTAGGAGGAAGACGAAGCTCGTGCATCTCATTGTTCGCTCAAAGTAAGATTTCAATTTCATTATCGATATTCCGATTTTATCTCCATGCTTTCAATTTTGTCTCTCTGATTTCAGCGTGTCTCTGACCGTTCTTCCTACGTGCTTGAAGATCAAGGTAATAAACATTGTTCTCTCTGCTCTCAATTTCGTCTCTCAATTTCATTACCATTCTTTCGATTTTAACTCCATACTTTCCTTTTCGTCTCAACTCAATTTTGTCTCCCTGATTTCCTTTCCCTGCATCATTGTCCTCTTTCGATTTCGCCTCTTTTACTCATGCTCTAGTGCACTGCTTATTTTGCTTTTACGGAATAAATTAGGTTTTCAGTTTTTTATCTTTTAGTTATCGTCCTCTGCTTTCAATGTGTCAAAATCCTTCCTTATTGCCTTCTAGCCAGTTTTGTTTCTGCTGTTTTCTCCCTACTTCATTTTTATGCTCTTTTATAGCTCCTCAATGGAGAAAAGTAAACATTGAAAAAACTTTTTCTAACCTTTTCATATATCATTTTGTTACACGGAGCTGTAAAACCATAAATTTTGTTGAGATTATACTTTCTGAGACATTTTTGATAAATTATGGTTAGATTTTGTGAGGTTGCCTTTCACTTTATAACTATTTGATATTCTTGGATACTTGTATTAATAAGAAGCCAAAAAGCTATATATAGAGGTTATGAGTTGAGATTAAGTGTGCGTTCTTTTCGAAGGAATGATTTGAGGGAGAAAGAAGATTGATTTTGGTGAATTTGAGAGTGAAGTTTATGTTGTTCTTTTTAAGGGATTTGGAGGTGATAGTGGAGTTGATTTGAGGGTGAATTTGGTGAAAGTTTGAGAAGGATTTGACTGATATGATTAATAAAAGTTATAATTTAATTGATGAAAATATAAGATTACCAAATTGTCCTTTGTGTTAAAAGTAATATAAAATGATATTTAGATAAGTTGTAATTAATTTTAATTTTTTTATAATGAATAAAATTATTCATAATATTTATTAATTGTAAAAAAAAATTGAAGACAATGGAACCAATTACTTTGATTTTGGAACCTATTCTTTATTCATTTGGAACTGGTTCCCTTTTTCATGCATGCTTTTTTACCCGATTCCCTTTTTTATGGAACCTATTCCAAATTTTTTATGGCATTTTTTGTAGTAGGAAGTTGTTTTGTTGGGCATTGAAGCATTTCACTACAACAAAGTTGAAGGATGCCTCTGCCTCTGTTGGACGTTGCTGGTGGTGGTTGTTCTTGGTGTCTTCAACATCAACGATGGACATGGTGCAGTGGTGGGTTATTTTTGGTCACGTATGGTGGTGCAATGCGGATAAAATAACATGGGTATTTTAGTAAAATGGTGAGAATCACTCCCAAATCTTGTGTAGCAAGCGGGATGCTATAATGAGAGAAATCCCGCAAATCAGTGCTCTGCCTCGCTTTGCATTTCATACAAAAAAATGCGATATATCTTTTAAATCAACACTTTCAATTACCCATGAATAGTAATTAACTTAAAGGAACACAGTCTAAAGAAGTGTTTTGTTGTTGCGATTGAGATGTTCGATTAGTGATTGGGGGTAGGTATGAGCATTTGTTTTATTGCCAAGTCATATAATCTAACCCTACTTATTATACAAGTCACTTTCTTCCTAGTTATTCCCACCTCACATGATTACTAGATCTTAGTACAACAATGCACAAATGTATGTGTTGTGTCGGGGCTTAATTGTGTTGGTGGTGCTTAATTGTTTTCATCGGTATCATCTATGGTTCAAATTAATCAACTTTCAAACTTGATATGAAATATCATGGTTCATTGGCTGCATTTTTGCTTGTGAATTTTTAGAATTTTGCAATCTTAGTGGTGTGTTGAGGCTACTCCTGAGGACCAACAATGTGTGGACTAGCTCCAACTAAAAACTAGCAAATTCATTGAGTGATACGAAGGTACATATTAAAGTTGCCTAGTTAAAATCTTATTAAATAGAACTTTTTATATGCTGTTATTAAACAGATTTATCTATACTCTGTAAGTTTAGCTAGCCTTGGAGAAATTCCTTTTGTTCATGAAGCATAAATTAGTGTATCAGGGAACATGTGTCTTGTATGATTAGATTTTAGCTTCAATTAATCAATAAATTAATGAAGAAGGTAAAGAAACAACATCTAATGCTTAAATTATAGAAAGATTTCACAAACTTGTTGCCTTATGGCCCTTGGTTGAATTTTGAACCAAATTTATTATGAACATTGGAAAAAACAGAAATCTCTTTATCATGTAAAGTCTTAAAATTAATAAAATGTCTAAGTTTTTTATCAACAAAACTATTGATTAATATTATTTTTGTTAATTATATAGAAACTCAGAATAAAAATTATATTCGTAACTTATAATAGTTAACTTGAAATTTTAATATGATTTAATTGTAATATTTATTGTAAAAGAAGAAAAATATTAATTTATTTTGGCTAGTTATCAAGTATTGGATTGCATAACATTGACATGTGTAGAAAAGATCTGATATAGGGTACCTTATGTAATCTGGGACCCTTTATAATAGACAATTGATACATGCACTAAATTATGGGACTAAAAGTCCCAATATTACAATTAAGAAGTTGTGGACAGCAATACTTGACTCTATCATGAATTGGATTACCAAAATCATATTGTTGTCTAAGTTAAACAACCTTTTTTTATCCCTTTTTTCTGTAACTAAAAATTAATTAAGGTAATAAGATCTTTCATATATGTTTTCAACACTTGATTAATTTCTCTCATGGATCAATGCATTAGTTCAATACCAAATCAAATAGAAAAATAAAAATGTTGCAAATATATGCTCAAATAACCGTTACTTTAATTAGAATAAGTTAGTTTTTTGGATTTTTTTCCTAATGTTGGATATAAATTGATTTCAAGTTTGATTTCGATTTTAATTTCATGTTCGATTGCGATTTGATCTCACTGCATCATCTGCCCTAATTTTTTTTTCATGATTTTCAATTTCAATGAGAATGGTTTAAGTTTCTCTATGTGTTGTGTGCATGAGAGTTTCATTATTATTGAGATAAATATGTTGTCTCTTTCTGTAACTAAGAGTTTGATGTTCATAGTTGTTGATGCAAGTGGAGCAAAACCAGAAGGCGATTGAGGATGCTCGTAGGGTTGCTGATCAAGATGTAGCCACACAAAGATATGTTGCCCAAGTCCATCAGGCTACCCTTTTCTCTGTTTCATCTTGTATCTGTCTAGTAATTATTTTGGCATGGACTATACTTGACTGCCTCTAGTTGGAAGAAAGTGCATCCTATTGGAACATTTTAGTCAAATATGTTGGATATAGTTGATAATGTTTGTTTCAGTTTTTTTATTCTTTTGCAGTGGGATAGATGGTGATTGTGATTGCACTATACTTGTTGTATTAAGCATTATTTGATTCAGCACCATTGCCTTGACTAAGGCATGTTCTAAATACACTGATACTTGTAAATTTATACTATGGTCATCTATGTCAAGACCAATGCCTTCATATATTGCTATATTATATTTTGACTGGCAAATGTTGAATTTTGGTACAACTCAAGTAAACCCCAGGCAGGAACGAGTTTTCAAAACCCAAGACAATAGTGGGGGTTTCGAAAACCCCTGGCAATAGTGGGGGTTTGAAAACCCTTGGTAGTAATGGGGGTTTCGAAAGCCCCTGGCACTAACGGGGGTTTTGAAAACCCCAAGTAAGTTGCATTTTTTCAGGGGTTGTTAAAAACCCCCAGTAATTTGTTAGCTACGCTGGTTCTTCCAGGGAAATTGCAAACCCCAGGTAAACCCATTAGTGGGGGTTAAAACCCCTAAAAATGCCAAATATAACCCCCACTAAGAATAATTATTTTTGTAGTGACTATTCTTAAATAAGAGTTTAGGGTTTAGGGTTAATGGTTAACATCATAATTTTTTCATAATTTATAAAATATATATTCCATTTATTAACTAATATTAAATATTTAAAATATAAAGAGTTATAGAGTCGTAGATTTCGTTAGCTTAGTGTAGTTTAAAAGAATTTATAAAGCAATTCAGTTCAAAACAATAAAAAATACTTCAATCAACCTAAGGATAATTTAGGTTAGGTCTTCTAAACTAGCTTAGTTCAGTTTTAAGAAACTTTCTAACAACACATTATCTTACGAAGTTAAGGACCACACAATTACTATTTACTCATGAATATTCTTAAATAAAACTGGATGGAATAATTGGCTAGGTCACTCAATTAAAATTATATGTAGGTTGGGATAGATAATCTCAAGAGTAACAAACATTATAAGAAAAACCTTAAATAATCACCAAATTTAGTGACAAAAAATAATTAATCACTATAGTGACAAATTTAGATACTAATTTATAAACTAAAAATTATTGGTAATTAAATTAGTTTCAAAAAATTATAACTGAACTCTAAATTGGTAACTAAAATAGTTTCTATTATGATTTAGTCTCTAAATTAGTAACTATCATTAGCTATCTAGGTTTTGGTTACCAAAGGAATTGATTTATAGATTGGTTCCAATTTTTTTAAAAATTTAAGCAATTTTGTCCTTCTCCAAATTGAGACTAAATTTAATGTTTGGACCCTAAGCATAACATAAAGTAATATAACTGATTAGTATAATGTTTATATGATTTTTAATACTTTATGTGATTTTTGACCATTTAAATTTTTAAACCAATGGTGTTATTCTCCATTTTTCAAAATTTGGTTCTAATTTTAAACCTTCTCTAATCCTAAACAAAGAGTAATTAATAAAAATGCGAATTTTAAAAAAATATCAATATAAAATTAAATCTGGTTTGAATTTGAAGGACAAAATTGCTCGATTAAAAAAAAGACCAAATTGAACCACAACAACGAATATCACCAAATTGAATACAAAAAATTGATCCTGTCACGTGACATGATATTGACTTGATAGTCACTGTTAACAATTCATTAACTATTTTAACGATGTTAGCAAAAAAGGCCAAAACGAACAAAATTAACCAATATTAGGACCAAATTGAACAAAAAGAAATATTAAGACCAAATTGAGAAAACTAAACGAATACTAGGTCCAAATCAGTATATAAGCCATTAGTCTATTATTGAATATATATATATATATATATATA
>Ga0214545_1010638_pt1 | contig 13215 bp, 7 predicted proteins | sample CNSS4metaG_FD_160064 | JGI IMG/M metagenome (GOLD analysis project Ga0214545, IMG submission 160064) | Root nodule microbial communities from cowpea collected in UCLA plant growth center, Los Angeles, California, USA - CNSS4 | ecosystem: Host-associated > Plants > Roots > Nodule | place: USA... | reverse complement strand
ATCCCCATACCCATCCCCATACCCAACTGAAAAAGTCGGGGATTCCCCATACCCATACCCATACCCAGTCAATGCGGAGATTCCCCGTCAAAACGGGGACGGGTTCAGGCAATACCCACAGGGACGGGTTTATTTGCAATCTCTAATTCTCCCCTTAATTACTGCAATATTGAAGTCGGCATCACAGACTCAACCTAGACAAATTATAAAAAAAATGACTATACTTTCATAAAAGTGATCAAGAAATAATACGAATTTAATTATAGAAGAAGTAAAAGCATTGCAACGCAGATAATGCCATACACAATTCTCATATCCACTAAAATAAATATAAAAAAAATTATTAAATGACACTATAATATAAAATTGCTTATGTAATCATGTTATGACGTGAAGATCTGCTTTTATTTGATGGTTAAATAATTTTTTATCCCTTAACTTATAGTAAAAATTAAACTTAATCCCTTTCGAAACTTTAACCCAATTTAGTTCCTAAACTTTAGAAGTGTGTGTATTTAATCATTTTAACCAAATTTTATTAAGTTTATTTGACACTTGAAATATATTTCACAATAACATTTGAGTTGTTTACACTGTTTAATACATTCCTGTTTCAAAGTTAAATGAATATTAGTTGAGAAACACGTTCGAAATGTCAAATAAATTTAATAAATTTAATTTTGGTTAAAAACACTAAATCCATGCATTTATAAAGTTGAGAGACTAAATTGGATTAAAGTTTCGAAGAGGGACTAATTTCAATTTTGATTAAAAATTAAGGGACCAAAAACATATTTATCTCTTAATTAATTATCATTCGCATGAACCTAGAGCAAATGATAGTATAATCATACAAAAATACAATAAATAACAATTTCAGTAGCATTAATTAGTTAATATATGATGTACCTTGTTCACTATTTTCATCAGTGTGAACTATTGAAGAACTGAAATGATAGCACTGGAGGCATCTGGAGCCTGTTTAAAACAAAAGATCATATAGAAGTGAATTTTAAGTAGGATGCAACTCAAAACACATTTCACTAAAAATAATGTTCTTATGTACTCAATTCAAAGGATGAATACTACCCTTTGTTTACAGCTTTGTTATTGAACTCCCCTACCCTCCGTGAATTAATTGAACTATATTTTTCCAAGGAAAAAACAATAAGATAATAGCCTACTTATATATTTCCCCCAAAGAAAATGTATACTTTTTTTTTTAATGAAAATGATAAATCTAATTCTAAATGCCACTGTACATAGAGAAATTAAGAAGAATTTTATAATTAGATTAAGACGGTGATGCATACCTCTTCTTCGTAAGTTCTGCGCACGGCAGAATTAAGATCAGTTTCCTCTGGGTGTGAAGCATATTCTCCATAAAACCACTTTAAATGAGAATCATATTCTTCATAATACCACTTTATGGAATGATCTATTTTGTTGAATGTAATGAAAGTTTTCATGGAGCTGCACTTGATGACATAGACTTCCTTCAAGTATGGAAAACATAAAGTAAAATTGCCAGGGTAAAAACACCTCAACTTTTCTAATCTTTTAAGATCCAAAACTTGGAGCCGCTCAAATATTATTTTTTTGTCTTGATCATCAGATTCTTTTGCAACAATTGTGATCAATCCCTCACAGTCTTTCACAACCAGATTTTCAAGTTTCTCGAGATGTTTGAGTAGTGATGCGGGAAATACACTTGTAAGGCATTTACAATTGTCAACAAATACTTGTTGTAGAAATTGCATGGACAGAACTCCATGAGGATCTTCCTTCCAAACCGTTTCCAGATTTGGCAGCTCCGACAAAACCAATTTCTTTAGAGGAAAAGTAATTAATCTCTCTTGTGTTCTGCATTTGATATCAAATATGGTTTTGACAGAATCACAGTTTCGAACTTCCAATGTTTCCAAGTTGGGTAATAAAGGAAGCAAAGCGAAGGGGATTACATCTGATAAAAATTTGCACCCGTCCACAATCAAGGTTTCCAACCATCTGAAGCAAAAGTTTGGGATGTGGAGTGAGACACGCCAAATCTCTTGTAGGTCTACCCTATCTCTCAACTCAAGACTCCGATTCCATGTACAATAAGGAGATGTCCACTTTGGAAATCATCACATGTAAATAAAAACACGAAATTTATCTTTTTTCCAAGGATTAACAAGAATTGGGATTTTTTTAATTATTCAGAAATGTAAAGATAGTTTTGAATGATTGGTCGTCCATTGATTTAATAGAGTTACCCATATGATATGATTGATATTCATATGATTTATTATGTAAATATTTATATTAAGTATTTGATTTTTGATTTGTATCATTTACGGGTTACATATTCTATATATAGATAAAACTCTTCCTATCATACACACATAAAAATTGATTCTCATTTTCTCATTCTTTATTCTTCTTGGACAATGATAATATGACTTCCATTTATTAACTTCCATCTTCTACTTCTGGCGTGACTTAGTATGTGTCATTGACTAATGTATTACTATTTTTTCCTTTGAAATAATCAATGACTCACACTACACCACGTCATAGAGTAAAGAATATGAGTAAAAAAGATGGGAGTCAAAATTTAATTTTTCATTCTTTCTTAACTTCTTCTCTCTATTATTAGCTTTATTTTATAAATCTGGTCAATTTTTATAGTTTTTTCTTTCCAAATTACATTTTTATTGAAAAATTCCGTTTCGCTACTTTGATTAAACAAGGTAATATTTGAGGTAGATTTAAAATTCTAATTAATTTTCACAAAATTAAAAATTGTTTCCACTGTCAACAAGCATTAACAAAGTATATATAATTTGGTTTGTCAATTTAAACATAGAAATTAATTATAGAAAAGGCTCTAACTATTTTTAAATAGTTTATTAAAAATTTTTTAGAGCAACGTTTCTTTTTAAATTTTAAATGAATATTAATTTAAAAATTCAACTTTCATTCAAATAAAGATAAAGAATTTTAGAGCAACCTTTATTTTATTTAAAAGTAATATATTAACTAAAATTGTAATAAAAAAATTAAATAATAGTCTTATAATATAAAAAAGATAAAGAAACTCAAATAACTCAATTATAGAAAAGTTACATTTATCTATCTTCAAATATTGTTAAATACAGGTATCTTTTCATTAATTTTAAAATAAACAAAGTATATTGCATCTTACAAATTTCTCGATTTTCTTAAAAAGATCCATAATGTATGTTGATGGTTTGATTCAAATATATTTTATCAGTAAAAATATCATATAAATGAATACTGTGTGTTCTAAAAAAAATTAAATGAATACACTTATTTATAAAACAAAAACATTTGAACATATTTATTGAATTTATTTAGATAAATAAAGAGTATAAAAGCTACTTCTAATTGATCTCTTCCTTTAAAAAATTTAAATTAAATTTGTTAAATAATAACTTAATTTCATTTTTCCATTAAATACTCTTTATAATTATCATGAACTTCCGCATCACTTCCACATAATTTTTTATTCCAAAAATGAATTAGATGTTTTTTTTTAAAATTAAATTATAATTATCTCTATAAATATAGAGGATATAAGACCAAAAAAAGAAAAGAAAAATCACTTGTACCTCTTATTCTATTCCTTTTTTGAAAGCAAAAGAAAGGGGAGTTCACAAAAAATTAAAAAATTATAATTAATAGTTATTTGTTTGATCAATGGATGAAAGTATATTCTAGATCATAATTGTAGGGAATATTGTCTTATTTTTTCTGCCCACTTCTTTTGAATAATTTAAAAAGGATTAATATATGGTAGTAAGACAATTGGATCCACAACTTTGTTTTTTATTTTTCTCATCCAATCACTAAACCCACTTTATTACTCTAAGAACACCTGTAAGAACACACAGTGATCAAAGCCTTATTTAGTAATTTTTGACCTCATTTAAGAAAACAAAAATTATTTAACATACTACTTAGTCTCAATTAGTCAGTTACTAGAATTTATCTGGATAAACTTCGCTGTACAAATTTTAACTTAAGAAGCAGATTTTATATTATTTTTCTCTCTTCCTTGCTAAAAGTTTCCAAAAAAAAAAAGTCCCACACTTTAAACTGATAAAATATTAACATCGACGTACCCTAATTAAAAAGTTACTTTTTGCCAATGATTGCTAGCAATTACAGTACACATTTTCCGTGAACAGCTACAGACATGTATTATAGACGTTGAATATATAAATATTTAAAGACGTACCTCAATCAAAAATTGCTTCCGCATAGTATAGTTGAGATCAAATTTCAGTGGAATAGCTTCTTGGAATTTTTCCAATTTAACATGAGACAATTTCGCCGTCTTTAGAGTACCTGAACATAAAGTTATCATCTTGTCGGAGTTTGTTACTGAGAATTCCTTCAAGGATGGGAAACTTAAACTCCCTCTGTAGAACCTTTTGAGCTCCAATAACCATTCAAGATTCAAACATCTGAGCTGTGGAAATATTATCTCATCCTCATCTAATTCGTCTTTTACTTTTAAACATGTCAGATTGGAGAGAAGCAATCTCCACGCTGCCAAGTTTAACCCAATGGAAATGAAATCTTGAAGAGACTCCAAATGTAATACTTTCAGGTGTAAGAGAAATCTACTGTAATAATCCACATTATTAAGGCTTTCACAACAGAAGATCTCCTTGAAGAAACCATCACACACCAGAAGCTTCTCTACATTGGGAACCTGTTCCAGAATTTCATATCGAAATGCATCCAAATGAAAACAGAGAGCAAGAACTTTTAAGTTGTGTAAGAGGTTTCTCGAAAATTCTCCTCGCAAAATCATCTTCACTCCATTTTCACCCAGTGACAGACGCTAATAATCAAGAAAAAAACACAAGCAGAAGCTGGTTAGGAGGACTGATAAAGACATACAGATCTTTTAAATTTTCATGCTAGTAAAGAAGAAAAAAATAATCTCTTATGGTAAAAAGGAGAAAATGGTAAAACAATAATACCTTTTCAGTATCGAGTTGATCCTCGGGATATGATTCCATATTTTTATAAATGTCAGACTTCAGGGGACTGTAATAAAAATACTTGAACTTTGGCAAATCCCGTAATTTCAATGATCTCACACAGGGACAGGGAAACGTAATCTCCACATTTGTTCCTCTTGGATCTGTGATATTATCCTCTGCAACAATTACCATCAATCTCTCACACTCTTCAACCACTAGATCTTCAAGTTTCACAAGATCTTTGGCTACATATGCTGGAAATACGCTTGGAAGGCTTTTACAAACCTGAACATGTACTTTTTGTAGAAGTTGCATGCATAGAATCCCATGAGGATCTTCATTCCAAATAGTTTCCAGATTTGGCAGTTTGCATAAAACCAATTTCTTCAGAGGAAAAGTGATTAATGTGTGTTTTGTTGTACATTTGACATCAAATATGGATTTGACAGAATCACAGTTTCGAACTTCCAATGTTTCCAATTTGGGTAACAAAGGAAGTAAATAGAAGGGCAGAACTGCGTCTGATAAAGACGGGCAGGCTTCCACAATCAGTGTGGCCAACTTACTGAAATAGAAGTCGAAAATATCCAACGAGACATCAAATATGGTTTTCACATAATCACAGTTTCGAACTTTCAATGTTTCCAATTTGGGTAATAAAGGAAGTAAATGGAAGGGCAGAACTGCATCTGATAAGAACCCACAGTGGCCCACAGTCAATTTGACCAACTTACTGAAACAGAAGTCGGGAGGGATCTGTAATGAGCCATCCCATATCTCTTGTAGTCTTGACCCATCATACACAAAATCTACATCTACTTTTGACATCTGCACGTCCAAAAGAATAAATAAAACTTAGTTAACTATCTCTAGAAGAATTTCTCTAACGAATCACGTTTTATAATTTACATTAGGACTACGATTCTTTCACAAACTTTTTTTACCCAAGTTCGACAAAATTTACTGTATACTTTGTCAAAAATTTGATAATAAAATTTTGGCAAAACATAATTTTTCTTTACATTACTTTCCATCAAGACCTTCAAAACAAGTTAGGAATTGAAATTTGTATTGTTGTTTAGTTATCGTAACATAAAAATGGGTTCAACCGCCCCATATATATATATATTTGGGGCAATAGTTAAAATATGTTAAAAAAATTAAAAGTTACTTTTATGAATTTGAAAATTTATAATTTATTATTATTTCTAAAATTTTATCTAATTATGTCTAAACTTTTCCAACAAGTTGTCCTGAACCTGTTTTGCATGTTTAAACACATTCTATATACATAACAATAGAAAAATAAATTTTTGACAAAATTGAAAAATTTATTAAATAAAGTAATTTCTTTTACTTTTTATAAAAGTTATAAAAATAAAATAATAAAGTGTTAGAATTTTTTTTATTAGAATTGATTGTTTGTAAAAGTTTGTCAAAATATCATTTTTGTACCTAAAGTGAATAAAGCATATGGTTTTGTAATGTATTAAAAATTAACTGTTGTGGTTTTAATATTCCGCTGTCCTTAAAGATATTTATATATTGATATAAATTTAAATTAACTGTTATAATTCTACTTTTCATTTATTAGTAATAAAAAGTATGATTTAATGTGATTTGTGGTAGAATCTTATTACTAGGACACAACTTTTGTTATTTAAGAACGTAATTCAAGCATCACCATTCAAGTATGACCTGACTTGTTCTTTGTCATGGTATAATTAATGTACATCCAACCTTCCTCACATTACAATTATATACAATCAGCAACAATTGACATCCATTTATTAAATCTCTTTTAACAAAATTATATTTTATTAAATATAATAAGTCACTTTTCCACCACTTGATGATAAATATAGTATATTTTATTAAACTTTAAAAGCATATTTATGTATTTACTAAATTATATATATACAACCACCTATTCTTTCATAATTTTAGGAAAATATGTTAAAAGATAAATATAAGAAAAGTATAAAAAATATTTATTTCATAAATAAAAATTAGCTAACACTAGTTGAAAAGGTATAATAATTTCTTAATTATCTGGTAATATTAAATATGATTCTTAAGACGATTATTTAAAAAAAAAAAGAAATTTCCGTAAGAAAATATTGTTGAACGATAATATTAACTTTTACTTCACTTTAACTACTTTATCAAAAAACATTTTGCGAAATTGTTATCATACGTAAACCACTTTTCAAAATTAAAATTAATATATCCGCGTGGCATAGACGCTAACCAGAGCTTGATTTAAGGAGAATAAAAGTAATTTAACATGGTTATCTACTTTAGAGATTTTTTTTTTTTTTATTTGATACCGTTTGAAAATCTTTGTAAAGATAAAATAATCCTAATAAAAATGATTTTTTGTATTTTTAAAGAAAAAGAAAGAGTAAAAGACAGTGAAAGGTAGTGTTAAGTAGAAGAAAAAAAACAATATGATATCAAAATACCTTTGTCTAATTCGGAGTTATTTAGAAGGCAAGCCGCTAGTATTATTTTGACACCCAACTAATTTCTAAACAGACTTTATATCCATTATTTTATTCTTCGATCTCTCTTTCTTTACAAATATAAAAGTTAACTTTTTAAAGACCCTTAAAAAGTGTCAAAATAAATATTTTCCAAAGATTAAACATACCTGTTTCAGAAATTCCTTCTGCATAGTAGAATTGAGATTAGTTTCCAGTGGAAGAACTCCTGAGCCATCAAGTATAACTTCAGACAACATGTCTGTTTTTAGCGTACCTGTACATAAAGTTATCATGTTGTAGCAATTTGTTATTGACAATTCTTCCAAGGATGGAAAATTTAAATTCCCTCTGTAGAACTTTCTGAGATTCCTTAAACAATCAAGATTCAAACGACTGAGCTTCGGAAATATTATTCCATTCGCATCTGATTCCTCCCCTTCCTCCTTAGACACTATCTCTTCAATGAATTCACACCGTTTTATCTTCATTTTTTTGAGTTGACTCAAACTCTTGGCTGTTGAGGAAGTAAACAAATATGATAAGCTAAGGCAACTTTCTACTTTCAAATATGTCATATTGCAGAAAGATACTTCGCATTCTACCAAGTTTTTTAAACTCCCGCAACCAATGACTTTTAAAGTTTCTAGGTTTCTGACAAAGGGCTCAATCCAAGAGTTCTCTAACCCAATGGAAACCGACCCTCTAAGGAACTCCAAGTGTAATACTTTCAGCTGTAATACAAGTTCTTCACTATAATCCATATTATTAGGACTTTGGTTCTTGAAGATATCCATGAAAGTACCATCAATCAGCACAAGTTTCTCTATATTGGGAACCTCCTTTAGAATTTTATACGGAAATACCTCCGACTCACAACGAAAGAGAGTAAGAACTTGTATGTTATGTAAGAGTTTTCTCTGAAATTTCCCACGCAAAATCATCTCTACTCCATTTTTCCCCAGTGACAAGCCCTTCAATAACTATGAAAAAGCAAAAGTAAAAGCAGGTTACACAGCAATCAGAGATCCATTTCTTTCCTATACAAATTGTTTATAAAGGATGGAACATCATTAATGCCTGATATACGATAAATTATTATGATTATTGAAGTTTATATTCATTTTGATCTTTTCCTTTTCAGCCTTTCTCGTCTTTTTTCTTTCTATTTTTTTTCTTCTTTATACATAAGACACAACTCAATTCATCTTCCTTTCTTCTTTTATTTTTCTTTCTATATTATTTTTTCTTGCTTCGGTATTGCATTTGAGAAATCAATGACCCCTAAGAATCTAAGTATTTGATGTGAAATATTATTTTGTTCCTATCAATATATTTATTTATATAAATCAATGTTGTTAATTAGGACCTTATTTTTGAACCACCCAGATCACTAATTAGTGAAAACTAGGTCTAATAGTTTAATCAGAACTCAATTAAAGTCAGACCACTTTAATAAAATATTATTATTTTAATTTTTTGATAGAAGAATATAATATACTAATTATAATTGATCTAATGCATCATATGTATTTTTAATGTAATAATATAATATACTAACTACCTACTTTTACACGTATATTTAATTGGTTTTGGGATATATATATATATATATATATATATATATATATATATATATATATATATATATATATATGCAGTTGCCTCCAAATTAAATTTTGAATGGCCACTTTGATCTGTTTCATTGTAGCTTCAATTTAAGAACTTAACTATTCATTTATTGAAAGTTCCCAATCAAAAAATAGATCTGTGAAATTATCTAATATATTCCTTTAGAAAATGAGATTTAACAAGCTACCAATCCTGTATATTCTGAAAACAATGGTATAAAAAAAAAAAAAAAATGGAGGTTAATAAACAACAAAGAGAGTAGACAAAAGTGAACTTTTCATGTTTTAGTTTTCGGGGTAGTATTCATATTGAACAAAATATAAAAAAGTAAAGACACTCATAATTTCATATGAATTTGCAGTCAAGGATAACACGTACCTTTTCATTGTAGACATCATCATCAGCATGTGATTTTATATGTGCAAAATTGTTGCACTGCTGTGAGCAATAGTAAAAATATTTGAACATGGGTAGATGGTTTAGTTCCAATGATCTCACACAGGGACATGGGAGCTCTTGATTTGTTCGGCTTGCATCCTCAGCAACAATTGTCATCAGCCCATTACAGTTTTCCACAACTAAATTCTCAAGTTTCACGAGATTTTGGGCTATTGATGCTGGAAACACATTTGCAAGGCCATTACAATACTCAACATTTACTTCTTTTAAATGGTGCATACTTAGAATTCCATGAGGATCTTCGTTCCAAACATTCTCCAGATCTGGCAGATAGGATAAAATCAATTTCTTCAAAGGAAAAGTCATCGTGTCTTGTGTTGTATATTTGACACCAAAAATGGTTTTGATAGAACTACAGTTTCGAAGTTCTAACTTTTCCAAATTATTTAAGAAAGGAAGTAAATTGAATGGTAGAAGTACATCTGATGAAAAATGGCAACCATCCAAGCTCAAAGAATCTAACAGACTAAAGGAGGAGTTTGGAATAGTCCATGAGCCAAGACATAATTGCTCTTGTAAAGGGCTATATCTAAGACTCAAATTTTGTCAACCTCACCTGCAAAATAGTTAGATTCAGAAACATATATTCATCACATCCAAATTTGTTTGAACTATCTGAGGATACATCTTTTCATGATGATGAAGATGAAAATAGGAAACAAAACTAACAAACATCACAATAAAATACAATTAAAACAAGGACCTAGAAAATTAAGATTCTAGATAGTAACTCAATGTAGATGGAAGAAAATGGAATTTCTTGATTAGTTAGTAACGTTATTATGAAAAGAATAGATGATGTATCATGGTGCTAGCACTTAATTTTATTGTTATATAATACTGAACTCGGCGTAATTAATAAGCCTTCCAAATTATTCAAACAAGCTTTCTTAAGTTATCTTAAAAAGTCTTCAAGTATAAAGTCTTCGAGCATACATTAATTAGAGCACTCAATTTGATTCAAAGTTTATAGGTTAATCCTAACCTATTTTTAGAATAAGTTTCCTTCAATTAACTTTTAAATACTTTTTTGAATTGCATGAATCTTTAAAATATTTTAAATTGTGAATTGATTTCTAAATAATTTACATTAATTATAAATTAATCTTTAATTCATTTTTATTATTTTCAACTTAATTGCAAGATTGAAACCCAATCCAACTTGTCACAACCTAACGCAACTCAGCCTGAGTTTGAGCTCAACTTGACCCAACCTAACTGGACCATTCCTAATTTGGATACAACTTGACCCAGGTCCAACAGAACTTGGCCTATTATCCTGGTTCAACTCAGTTTGATTTTGACCTATGCCAACTTGAGCTCAATTGACTAGACAAAGCTTGAATTAAGCTTGACCTAGTCTAACTTATCTTAACTTGAATTAAGTGTGATCAATGTAACATTAGCCCAAGCTCGACACAAACTAACTTAGACTCAACTCCATCTTGAGTTGCATTAGACCCAACCTAGTTCAACCTAACCTATGACAACCTAGTCTAATTGAAGCCAGATTTATTTCAACATGATTGGGTCTAGCTCAACCCATCCTAACTTAGGCTCAATCGATAAAAACAATGAATAGACCGTAGATTGCTTAACTCAAACTTAACACTATTAAATTCTCTAGAAGATGATATTTTGTATTCTTTATCAAACAATTACAATTTAGAGTCGATAAATCACACATTATAACAACAACAAAAAATACTTATCACAACATTCACTTAACTGAAACTCCTATTTACTTTTACTCTTATATTTTCTTTGTGTAAAGGTGTATTTTTATTTGATGTTGTGCTCAATCTACAATCACATCAACATATCCTTGATTCCATATGAAGGAGACAAACTTTTTGCCACTAAGGAGATCAATTTTTTTATCAAAAAAAAAAAGAATATAAATAGATGATCTAATGGTGATTGAGATAGTAGGTTAAAAGTGGATCAAAAAAAGTGGGTTAAAATATCATTATCCTTCATTTATACGCTGTATACAAAAAACTTTAATAGCACTAGCACTTCTTTCTGTTTTCTAACAATTTGCACCCTGACATATACACCCCATTTCCTAGTTTAACATTTATATTGATACTTCATGACTTTCTTTTCTACCGCAGTTCTCTCTAGTACAACTTTATTTTGCTCTTTTACAACCTCGAAGTCTCTGTTAGTCGATCGTCCTGTTTCTTTATGCCATGAATCAAGTCCACATTCCTTTGGGTAATGGATACCTCTGTTTGATGATTTCAGCATCTTACTCCTGTATTTAAACTCACCATTGTCCACGTTTGAAAACTGTAATTTTAGGCTTAGCAGAATCCAATTTTCGTAAGACATAATCATATCCTCTTCCTTACTTTAATTTCTTACAGTTTTGAATAAATCATAATAGTCTATTGAACTATACCAGATACTCATTTTGCTCTCACCTGTAAATTAACCTTCCCATTTCCACCTTTTACACATCACTCCCCTTCTCCCCCACATTTATGTGTTTTAATTTGTTCCTCATTTATCACTTATATTTTATAAAATTGAAATAAATAAGAGTAACAGTAGATATTCCATGAGCATAAATTTATAAACTAATTTTGAATGACCATAAAGACAAAGTTGTGAGGATTACCTCTTCTTTAGAGTGGATAGAGTATTTGAGGCGTGACAATTTCTGCAGCGTCAATGTGGTGAGACAAGGAAACAGAGAGTGTTGTGTTGTTCCTTCTTCTTCTCCACCCTTTTCATCATTCCTAAATATTTCTAACAATTCCAAACACTTTGTTACCTGAAGCACTTGAAGTCTGGTCAGATCTTTGACCACCGATGCTGGAAACAAACTTTCAAGACGTCCACATTCTTCAACATGCACTTCCTGTAGCACTTTGAGGCCAATAATTCCTTCCGGATCCTTGTCCCATACATGCTCCAGTTGTTGTAGCCTACTTAAAGATAAAATTTTCAAACGGAATATTCCTGAAGCTTTTGTCCGACTCTTCGCACCGATATTAAATATGACCCGTGTTGCACTGCAATTCTGTATATCTAACTCTTCCAAATTCTCAAAGCAAAAGAGTAAATGAGATGGAATTACACACTGTAGATCATCGCAGCCCAATGCTTTCAACCTTTTCAAATAGCGAAAGCTACTTTGGTGCACCGAATGAATGCCACGCCGTAGTTGCTTTATATTAGATGATATAATATTGTGTTTAATAGTTGGGCTCAGCCCATTATGTATTTCTGGGATTTGGCCCATTATCAATATAAATAAATTGTCCTTTGTGTAGGGTTTACACAAGGGAGATTAATTCCAAAACCCTATTTCATCTTATTTTACATGGTATCTAGAGCTTAGGTTAGTTTACTACAGCCACCGTCCCGCCGCCGCTCATTGCCGCCGCTTCTGCCGTCGTCACCGTCGCCTCCGCCGCCGCCGCCACCGTCGCCGGAGCTGCAGTTTCGACCGACGACCAGACGGTTTTGTTCGTCACGGCCAGGCGACTCCAACGCCGCAGATATCGCCGCCATCGGAGTTCTCACGCGCCTCCACGCGCCGCCGCAAGCTCCGGCAGCCGCCACCTCTCCGCCGCGCGTGACGGCGCGTCGCCGGTCGTTTTCTGCGCCGATCAACTTCGCCTGAATCG
>Ga0214545_1010632_pt1 | contig 13219 bp, 7 predicted proteins | sample CNSS4metaG_FD_160064 | JGI IMG/M metagenome (GOLD analysis project Ga0214545, IMG submission 160064) | Root nodule microbial communities from cowpea collected in UCLA plant growth center, Los Angeles, California, USA - CNSS4 | ecosystem: Host-associated > Plants > Roots > Nodule | place: USA... | reverse complement strand
GATCGATTGAAAATGTATAGTTCAGTACTGTTTGCATCCTAACTTGGTGATCTATTTGATTCAATTAAAGGAGGTTTTTAGCTTGTAAAAATAGCCTAAAGTTTTAACTAGCCAATTCAACCCCCCCCCTTCTTGGCTTTTCAACCATTTCAAAACTAAAAGATCATACCTCTAAGATGATTCAAGCTATGTATATGCAAAAGATGTTGAATAATGCTCTTGGCCAACATGTTTCATTTGAAGAAGTAGACGATAGTCGTTTAGAAGAGTCTCCAAATGAGTTCACTCAGAGAATATTATTTGAAAAAATGATAGTTTCATTTGAAAATATTATTTTTTCAGACTATAATTATCAATTGTCATAGTTGCATGTGTGACCGAGCTCCATATCACCACGTGGGGAAAGTCGAATTACAAAGACTCTCCAACACTAATAACATCCTATGTTGTAGTGTTTTTGCTTTCTAAAAGTTTCGTTTTAATTGAAATAAATATTTTCTTGTCTTGAATTAATTACTTTTTGTTTTTTGCTTATGCTTCATCAAAAGAAGGCAGATGCTTGGTAAGGCTGGTCTATCCTTTGATGTTAACAAAATGAAGCATGATTCCATCACGAAGGGGGCACACGAACGTGAACCAGAACGTTTGATGTACGCAAAATCTGATCCAAAAGAACAAAGCAAGGCTAATGTATGTTGATCATTGTAAGACCCGAAAAAAATTAGAATAAAGAGAAAAACATGAAAAAAAAAGATAGCTTGATAAAGATTATTGATTTATGTAATTTAATTATGTAATTTAATTATATGACATATGAAATACATAATTGATTAATTAGAATTGTGTTTTGTTTATTTTAATTATTATTCAATTATGGCAGGTGGACAATATGCATTTATATTTTATATGAGAAAGCATCTGGTATAGTGGTTGATGTATATATGTGGTGTGACATGGTGCACGAGTTTGAATCCTTAATGGTTTTAAATAGGGTTTGCTTTTACTTTCTCTATCCTCCTTTGTTCTAATTTGGTCGTGGGGGCCACGTATCATTGATATTTCTATCTCCTTTTCATGTTGATGTTGTTGTATGCAATGCTTCTATTTTAATGTCCGTTGCTTTTGAAAAATAGAAACTTGTTGCCACAATATTTAGAGAAAAAAAATGATCAACTAGTTAAGATTTTGGTTTGTTTTTATTTTTATTTTTATTATTTTAGAATATTAACTGAAAGATTTAATTTTAGAATATTAATAGAAAAGATTAGAGATGATAATTACAGAGTAAAAGATACGATTTTAGGAGAGGAGATAAAAGACTTTAGGGTTTCTAAAATGTACAAAAAGAAGTGAGGAGAGAAGACGACGAGAGTTTAACAGTGGAAAGAACCTGTGAAGAATGGAGGAGGTTGTGAGAGAAACTATATCGGAGAAAGTAATCCTGGTAGGGGAAGTCAACCTTTTATATGTTATTCTTTAACTTGTTTTCTATTTTTGCTTCTTCTTTTGGTCGTTTATATTGTCATTGCTGCCGTGGATTCTGTGGTTGTGTTATTGTTCCAATATTGCATGAAGCTTTGTGAGTTGGATGATTTATATGTGTGCATAATGCCACTATTTTTACTTTTATTTTTCTTCTCTTCTTTCATGCATGAGGTGCAACCACGTGTGATGGCTTAGTCAAAAGTTAATGGTCCTTATCTCATCACGTGGTGGGTTGTATTGTTAAAGCTTTTCTCTATCCATAGGTTGTATATTCACTTGTTTCTTTGTTTAAATAAGTGGTGCAGACCATGCATAGCCAACCTTACCATCTCTTTCTTATTCTTTTGTAATAAATGTGCTAGAACCACCTGTAAGAATGGGTTCCATTTTAGCTCATTAAGACTACCACACTAAATTAATGCACCTAAGGGTTCTTTTCCTTTTGATATTATGTGTAGATCCATGGTTTAAATGAATTGCCATATATATAAATACTGTAATGAATGGGGGAATAACTATATAAATATTATATTGGTTTAAATAGGTTACGAAAGGTAAGGTTTTACGACTGAGGGAGTATTTGTGGGATTAAATTGTCATAATAGTAAGGGATTTGAAGATGTTATTTGGTTTAGTAGAGGGGTACTTTGGGTTCCAACAGTGTAGGTTGAATGGTAGAAGACATATAGCAGGAATGGTGGGAAGAAGTTCCAAGGTCACGGTGTTATCAATTGATGTTGATTATTGTGTTTTAAGTGTAAATCATGTGCATGGTTCACATTGGAGGAGTGTAGATATATGTATTTTTTTTCTTGGTTTATGGTGATTGATGGTGCTGGCACACGTTTCTTGTAGCAACTTTAGTTTAGGGTGATAAAATTTTGTATTTAAGAACTCATGGTTTAGGTGCAGCTTTAAATGCTAGTGTTACACCTTTATATTAATGTGCTTTAAACCTTTGATGGGACAACAGGTAAATGAGTACATACAAGGTTGCTATATTTTCTTAGCCATATGTCCACATTTGCTTAAGGTGTAGATTCTTCTTTACGGGGTTTACAATTTGTTTAAGGTGCAATACATGATTTCAATGTTTAAATGATGCAAGTGAGACTTTGATTGGATGTGATATTTTGGGAGGGCCCACATGAAATAGAATTGTTTCTCTTCATTCTTTTTTCAACTTTTGTGTCACTTTTGGTTTAGGAGAAAAGTCTTGCAATCACAATTCCAATGTGATGTTAGTGGGTTGTCCAAGTGTAGGTTTTGTCAATTTGATATATCTTATTATTGTTGAAGCTTGATAAAACTATGAGTGTTTTGAGGGGTTTTCGTTATAAAAATTTATTCTTCCGTGTATGATATGATAATGTGTATTAGGTTGGAAATCTGTAAATCTCATATGTTGTATGATGAGAGTGTAATTTTGATTATGATGCCTTAAGTATTGTACTTGGATGTGACTTATTTGAAAAGTATTATTTTACTAAGAATCTTTTATATATCATTGTTTACGTTAGCTTACCCCTATTTGGTTGTTTTGTGTGTTTGTTGTGTGTGCAATGATCGTATGACGTGTGTGTTATATGGGAGCAGTAGATAATGCAAAGGATTATGGCAAGAAGTAGATTATTGAGAGGATGGGATGAACTCGAGAGTTTATTATAATTTGTTTAGTTGTTTTAAATCAGATACTAAAGACTATGTAATTTTTATTTTTATAACTATTATTTGAATATTTTTAAATCAAATTAAAAGTTTTTTTATTAGTACATTTTCAATGATAATGCTTTTCTACCAAACACGTTCATTTTCTAACCTTTAGTGACATCCCAAAATTGGGGTGTTACAGTCATGATGGATGGAGACGATTTAGGACCCAATTGGAGCATGAGTGTGGCAGATTTGTGATGAACGAGTGTGGAAGGATAAAAATGAAATCAAGGGTGCCACAAATTGGGTGCAAGGTCAGTGATTCTGGTTTGAAAGCAAGGATTAAGGTTAGGTTTTCCATTTTCTATTTTTGATTTTTCTTTTGGGGTTTAAAAGGGTAACGATTAAGTTTTTCTCGAGGAGCCATGGTTGCAAGAGTAGAAACATGCGAGCGGCTAGGGTTCATGTTCATGTTCGTGTTCATGTTCGTGTATTGTAAGAGGGATTCCTCCATTTTTTGATGAGTGCAAAGTAGCCTTTAGAGATTGAGTTTTCTCCCTAGCATGTGGGTTGCTCTACTTGGCCTTTCACGAGCACAAAGTGGCTGAGAATTATGCCAAGTGAGCCTTCTTCACTAATTAGATTTTAGAACTTTTTTTCTGTGTAACACTTCAGTTTGCAATGAACATACTTTGATCTAGTTTAAGTTATGTAGTTCCATTCAAGTTTCCAGTTTTGAATTTTAGCTTATGATTTTTGCTTGGTTATGATAGACTTGCATTTTATGTTTTCTGCCTTTTAATTCTATAGTATTTTAAATTTCCTTTAGTTCTTTCTAGCTTTCATTTTAGGTTTTCAAATATTTAGTCAGTGATTTAAGATTGGGTTCAATATCTGCACATAATAGGGTTTCCTCTTGGAAACTACGTGACCCTAAAGTGTAGATGGATTCATGTTCAGTCACTACAACTGTTCTAAGTTTAGCTTATTTCAATTCTACAACATTTTAAGTTTCCTTTATTGATTTCTGTTATTCTTCTATTTTTTTGATTTAAGTTTCTGCACCAAGTTCGTTTCTCTTGTTTCAACATTAAGTTTTCTGCAGTAAATAGTTTGGATTCATGCTTGCTATTAGCGATTATGATAAAACATTTCATCTCCATGCATTTCAGAAAATTCATCCATGTTAGCTTTTTGCTTATAAATGGTGTGTGAATTTTATCCCTTTCACTTTAGTTTCACGTTGTGCATCTACATTGCATTCATGTTTTAGGTTTCTGTGGCTGCATATTACCTTGAATTTCTAGTCTTCATGCATATAGTAGGAACTCAATTAGGATTCATGCATCCATTTTAGTTTCTACATTATTTAACTTTTCTTAGAAGCATTTTCATGCATATAGACTGTTTGCATAGTGGTTAAAGCATTAAAGTGCAGAGAGAAACCTTGTTCACCTTTTCATTTCACTTTATACTAGTTCAAGGTTTATTATTTGTGAGTTATGCAATTATGCACCGTGAAAACATGATCTGCATTGAATTCATTCACTGGTGCAGTTAGGGTTGTCTACGTAGCTTATAATAGGTCATTTTGGTGAGAATATGATTGATGATTATGTTGTTGCCATGTGTTGATTTGCTGTTGTCATATGATGGTTTAATGCTCACATCTAGTTCACGTAATCTCATTTAATTCAATATCATTTTTAATGCATTCATCACATCTGTCCAAGGGCCATTGTTGGAGCGTACTTTGCATTTATTTCAGCATTTTTGCATAATTGAATGAATTAGTGCTCTTGATTCACTTATGTCACATAGTAAGTCCTGCTGATGTGTTGTGTAAAAATTACTACTGTCATATTCTGAGCATTATTCTTGATTAGAGTAACACATGAATTTTGATTCTGTGAAGTGAATATTCATTACAATTGGGTTTTGATTAGTCTGTACATTTTAGATTTAGTTATAATAGACTTCCATTCGTTGTATTTTTCACTTGCATATGTTCATCATACATTTTATAATCCCACTCATTCACTTAGATTCATTTTCATTCCATTTTTAGATTCAATTCACCATTCCTTTATTCCAACTAAGTTCATTTAACCTTTTCTCTAGACCTAACCCATGCATTTTGCATTTCGCATCAACATAATATAGTTTAGCTTCACTCATGCATATCATATTTAGTATTCACTCATGCATTTAGTTTAGTTTAGTTTTAAATCAATAAAATAATTTTGCACTTTTCTCCATTTTATTTTATTTTCCCCCTTTTAGTTTTATTTTCATTTATTTTAGCATGACTAAAATTATTCAAGCTATGCTCAATAGGCACCATTTTTTTGATTCGATTATGGGAGATAATTTAGGTTTTGTTTAACTCTAAATGCGACATGAAAATATCAGTTAAAGACACTCAAAAGAATAAAAGGTTTTTCAGTGTGTATATGTAAGTATAAACAATTATAAGATGAGATACTTCCTTTAGAGGGATACATTTATAACTATTTTAGGCCTATGAGTAATAGGCTAATGGGTTCTATTACTATTAATAAATTATATTTATATCACAAATATAATATATCTCATAAATGTTTTCTCTTCCTCAGTTTAAAAAGGTTAATATATCATATGGATACCAACATACGTTAGACGTGACATAGGGGAGCTAAGGCTCCCTTAATTTTTTATATATATATATATATATATATATATATATATATATATATATATATATATTTTAAATTATTTTTATATATTAATATGTTATTTATATTAACTTTTGTAAATTTTATTTAAAACTTCATGCATAGTTTTTCCTTCTTTTTATTTTTTTTCTTTCTCATGTACCTTTCCCTTTTTAAAATTGCATCAGGGTGAAATCGAAAACTTAAGCAAAATTTTGGACCGATCAATTTTTTCTTTTGAATAAATTCCTTTTCTACTTTTTTTTTAAAGTAATTTGTTTTCATTTTGTATGTGAAAAATTTGTCTAGTGTGTATCATTGTGTGTATCTGTAACGTCCCATATAATAAATAAAACTTACTTAAATGACACGTCTCACAATATAATAACAAGAGCAGAGATGTGGAGTAGGGACTCACTCCCTAAAGATATCCAAGAGTTATAAAAGGAAATCCTGGGGCACACCATGATGTCAAACAAGACAAGTACGATGTCTAAAGTAACCAGAAACACAACATGAAACATAAATAATACATGGGCCATAGTCCTAGCAAAAGACATAAAAAGAAGAGCCCAAGTCAAGTCGACTAAGCAGCGGAACCATCACTTCCCTGTTGGCCACGGGTGTTCCTCGCATCTGCTCACATCAACAAGTTGATGATCATCGCAAAAGAGAGAACCACACAACATAACACACAACAAAACAGAAGGGTAAGCTAGAGCCAAAAGTAGTTTTATCATGCAATCAGATATACCTTCACAGTCAAATATACATACATCATCCAAGCATGTTATGACCTTCCAATCAATACACTAAGACTCGACTCGACTCATCCGAATTACATATAATTTGGTCGGATTCAGCGGATGCTTGAACTCGTGGTGGATACCTCTGCTCACCCCCGATCTATGTGTTACAAGTGTTACAATGAATCAATCCCCCCCACACAAGGTTAGCCCTTAATGAGTTTCAGGTCTCCTACTACTCTCACCACAAGAGTCAGTCCACTCTAAGTGAGACTACCTGACTCCTTAGAGTGTCAGGATACAACCTTACCTTGAATCCTTACCAGACCATATAGATGGGGCACCACCATGGACACCCACTAACAGGGGTCATGGAATTACGTCCCGACCACTGAAGCACGACCTTGAAACCCCACCTAGAGATTTCAAGGAATTACGCACTGACCATGGACCAATCATAATCAAACAAATAATACTTAACATGCATAATCATGCCAACCTTTACAATCCCTCCTCATTTGTATTCCATGTTGAATCCATTCCATTTATCCTTCCCAAACCACGAATGTAGAAGTGTATTTCGTACCGACACCATGCCATATTCATTAACTAACCTTCACTCATATCTCATGTCAAATCCATACCAAACTCATCATTTTAATTCCATGAATCATCCCATACAAACGTCATGCTCACATCATGTTAAAACTCATGAATCACGAATCATAATCCATCTTATTCATACAAAGTCACTCAATTCATACAGTTCATACTCAAGGTAAAGCATACCAAGCCAAGCATACAATTAACAGCCCAAAAACATCAAAGGGACAGTTCTATAGTGAAGTCTCGTGCCAGTCTCGCCCAAACCACGGGTTCTCACTTAGGCAAGCCGCCACTCGCCTGGGCGAGAGTACCCCTCGCTCAAAAGCGAGGTTCCTCGTCTGAGCTACTCATGCAGCAACGTGCCTCAAACCCTTCACTCGTCCTCGCTTAGACGAGCCTCTCTCGCCTGAGCGAGACTGTGTCTCGTTCAAATAAAAGCTCTCCACCCGAGCGAGAGCTCGAGCACGAGTTCAAATCAGTTTCTGCAAGTCTCGCCTAGGCAAGGCTGGGTTGCTTGGGCGAGAACGTCGGGTCTCACCACTGTTCATCCTGCAACAGCCACACAATCACATCCCAACAACAACACACGTTCATCCAATGTTTTACAGTAGTACCACAACCATATAATCATGAGAAACAACGACAAATGTGCAAGAATCAATTTTTAAACAAGGGTCTCTAGCTTCCCTTACCTGGGAAGTGTTAGCTAAGGCTTCAACACTCGAACCGTGAAGAACAGTAGCTCAAAGAGCAGCTTCGAGAGATGAAAAGCAGTGGGACAAGTTCAAAACGAGTTCACTAGAATAAGTTCTAGCTGCGAGCACAAGGAAGCAACGAAATGGACAAAGAGCTTGAGTTGGAAGAGACTTATGCGGAGTGGAAGAATGAGAATGAGCTTGCTTGGCTATGGTGATTCCAAACCCTAGCAGAGGATGACGACAGCAGCTCAAGGGTGTGAGGGTTCTGTTTTTACGAAAGTGAGCATAGTGGTTAGGGTTAGGGCACATTAGGTCTGAATTCGTATTGGGCCAACCCTTAGGCCCATAAGATTGGGGCAGCCCTGAAAATAAAAGCGGCAGAAACAATTGGGCCTTACAGTATCACTCGAAGGTGATAAATTTAAATTTTTCTAAATAGGTGAGTAGTAATAAATCCATATTAGAAAAATTATAATATAGAGTAAAAAAATTGATTTTTTCTTTTTTAATAGGAAGACTTGTGATGGACATGAAAAAAGTGCATTTAGGTCAATTAAACCTTAGAAATTTCATGTGAATCCAATAATTAAAGACAATGAAAAACAACTTTCTAAAATTCTTATAATTAAATATAATGAATTTGAAAAAAAATATAATTTGACAAAAATAATATAAAAATATAGATCTGATAGGTATAATAAAGATTTAAAATCATCCATAAATATTATTTTCAAAAATTTTTCAGAAAATATACATACTCCTACCAAGGTCGTCAACTTTAAGAATAAAGATAAGTTATTTTTAAATTAAAAAACACGAAGTTATCTTTGTGTATCAGGTTTTAATACGAATGTTTTAAAAAAATTGACCCAAGTGAAATAGGAAAAACAACTCCTTCAACCTATCAATTAATCACAAACTGAGTAATTTCTTTGTACATTACGCACTCACATAAAAGACGAAGTAGGAAAATTGCTACAAAAAGTATGTGATTATCACGTTAATATTTCACTCTTCATGAGATCAAGTTGCTCCAGTCAATTATTCTAGAAAGCACAAAACAAGTTGTTGCTGACAGTGACACAGTAATTTTGAGTAATTTCTTTTGCATGACTTCACAGTGCCTAATTAATTAAGCAAAAGAAAATATAAGCCATGCCTTTACGTTTGTTTATAAGCTGCAGACTTGAAACAAAGAAGACTATTTTTCGTTAAGTACAACGTTGGGAGAAAAAGGGACATGAAAATAGGATCATAAAATTCTTCTAGAAACAAGCCTTTGAAATTTAACTTCTTTTCCTTAACCACCATAAAATCGTAACCAATTGCATTGTAAAAGTTTCCAGAAGCTCAATTCCACAATACCTCTCAAAAAATTAATAAATAAAATAGTTGGTAGCATAAGACTCATAATCATTATTATTAGGATTATGTCAATAGAGGTTTATCTATCTTTGCAACAACCAACAGAAAGGGATAGGGATGTTCAAGCGTTTACGCGTATTTTGTATAAAATTTAATAAATTAGGACCTTAAAGCGCTAAGAAATTTTGACTTTCGTGTATTAACATAAATTAATTACATATCTTTAGATAAATTTATTTACAAATATTTGTAAAAAAGCTAAAAAATAGGAAGTAATTTTTTCACAATTTAAACTAATTATAAAATTTAAAAAATTTAGAAAAATATACAAAATAACCCTAAACCCTAAATTAATTACATATCTTTAGATAAATTTATTTACAAATATTTGTAAAAAAGCTAAAAAATAGGAAGTAATTTTTTCACAATTTAAACTAATTATAAATTTATTTAGAAAAAAAAATAGTTTATATAAAAAATAATTTCAATTTCCTTTATTTTATTTTGCAAGGAGTGTTAATAAAGAAACTCATCGAGAATACACATAAATGTTTCTCACATCTGTTCCATTGTTAGGTTGTTAGGATTTTTCTAGTAAGGTTCTTCTAAGTTGGAAGATTTATCACCATTAATATATGAATTCTCCATATATGAAATATAAGAAATCATGACACTATTTTGACATAAAATTTTACGGTTTGGTCTTCGTGGATTTTTTCTATGCACTCATTTATTTGGTAATATCAATAACTATTGTTAAGAATATTGAAACTGTACCAGAAGCGCCAGACAGGCCGCCAACCCAAATAAACCATAAGCAAGACAGTTGAATACACGGAAACATAACAAGTAATACGCACTTCTAAGGCCAAAACACTCGAATACTTTCGAGATCAATAAAAAGAGCAAGACATTAGTTATATCTCACATACACGTAAAGTTAATTAAATAGCGACATAGTCAATCAACTATCCATAATTATCTAATTATCTGTTAAAGGATATAATTGACCAAACACATTTGTGGATGACAAGTACACAAACAAGAAAATCCGATATGTTGTATGATGACGAACCTCCTTTAACTTAAACAAAATAGGATAAGACATAGTGAAATGTGTCCAAAGAGAACTGGACTTGCAACACAAGCCCAACTGAGTATGGTCAAGCCCAATAAAGTTTGGTAAAGGGTAATTAAACTTGGTCAAAGCCCAAAACCTTGGTCCATAATTAACCAGTAGAAGTATCACAAGTAGAGATAACAAATAAATCTGCTCCTGTGGGTATTGCTCGAATCCGTCTTCATTTTGATGGAGAATCCCCGCATTAACTGGGTATGGGTATGGGAAATCCCTGACTTTTTTAATTGGGTAAGGGGATGTACATATCTCCGCCATAATACCCGTCTCCATTTAAATTATTAAAATATTCACAATTAATTAAGTAAGCCTATATATATATATATATATATATATATATATATATATGTATATACTTTCTATTTTTTATTTCTTCTAATTATTTGGTTTGTCATGAAACTCATTCGCATCTCCAATATATTTTTCATCTTATCATAACCTTTATGTAATTATGTTAAAATGATGTATGTTAATTAAAAAAAATTTATGCCTCACATTTAAATATTTCTATTATTTTTTAATATTTTTATTTATTATATATTTTTCTTTTACATGAGAATATTTATACTCTCAATTGAAGAACTCTTTTGTTTCGTTAAAATAATTTTCATTATTTTTCAACCATTGAGTATAAATGTTGATATTTGAAATGTTTTCTTAATCTCCAAGGTATTTTTCATCTTATCATACCCTTAATTATACATTTGATTTCCTTTGTGCGATTTCTTTTAATAGTCTCTCAAATTATTTCTAAGACACATATTTGTTAATTTTTTAATAGTTTTATTTATTGTTTATTTTCATCATGTAGAATAATATTTCGATTTATTCTATCTAATTATTTTTTATTTTCTAACTCATTATTAATCATACTATAATTTTTTCACTTTAATTGTATAAATAACTTTTATTTACTACAATATAAAAATGTAATGTAATTTCTATGAATATTTTTTTGTCACTATCCAACATATATTGGAGTTCAAAAGATACAAAATCTATGTCAAAATTTTATTCTTATGTTTATTATTTGTTCTTTGTGTCATTATGATCAAGTGTTGTATTATAACTTTTATTAGTGTATAAAAAAGAGATTCATTAGAATTTAAAAAATTGAAGTAAACAAACATTTAAAATATATTTTAATTTTAATATTAGTTTTCCATTTATATTTTTTTTAAATATTTTTTAATTTTATCAACTAAGTTTCATTAATGTTTGTAGTTTGCAAATTTAATAAATGTTTTGGTTCTCATGAATTTTTATTTGGTATTCTAATCTAAAATGTAAACAATTATAATTTATTTCAAAGTATTTGATATGGAAGAAACAATTATCTTTCTAATATTGAATATTTGATAATATTATGTTTTCTTTGTTGTAATTTTTTTCTTTTATAAAAATTAATATTGAAGTAATTAAAACAGGGGTATGGGTATGGGTGTAACATCCCATTCGGATATTACGGATTTTAAATAATAAAATAAAAACATAATAAATATTTTTCATTTATTTCAGTTCATTTCCCAAAAACGCAATAAATTTAAAACTTTATTTCATCGTGAAATATCTCAAATTCATAATTTATAAAATTCAAATATAAAAAACATGTTCAATAATCCAAACGTTTACATAATCCTTAAAATACATTAAATAGTAAAACTTTGAGAAAAATCTTCTCCCAACTAGTCCCGCTCCGACTTTATGCCTCACCAGATCCACATGCAACATCATCTGCTCCCGTGTACCGCGTACACGATCATCGCCAAGCACAAGTAGATAGGGTGATCTTACAATTAATACAAACATATATATAAAACATACATATCATTACAAGCACACCAAAGGAATTCCATCATTTGATTTCATGCCACATGACCACAACCATGTTACCCGTGTTCTACGTCTTCTGATGAGTACCCAAGATGTCTTGCTGCGACACCTATCAACCACAACTGGTAGAGCATGTGCGGGAAACCATGCTACAGACCACACTCTGCAACTCCAGGTGGAGTTCCCAATACAAATATCATTCGTAACGTCCCAAGACTATCAAACTCGTTAGCTTAATACTAAGGAGGGCAATCTAACTAGACCCATCTGTACGCACAACAACACGCACACTCACACCAACAACACTCGCCAACCCGAGCTACAACTCAAGAGTTGCTCATGTTCATCCGCAATCCCGAGCCACAGCGCAAGAGATATCATTCCGAGCCACAACTCAAGGAATACCACGTGTTTAACCCTTATCCTAAGCCATAACTCAAGGGATGCGTTCCGAGCCACAACTCAAGCAACATCAGCAAGCCGACGTTAGAGATATCACCCAAGCCTTGTAGATCACGCACATCCAAAACTAGCAACACAATTTCTACTACAGCACTATCGCTTGGTGCTGCTCACGAGTCACCAGGTGCTACACGCTTCCAGATCCCTGGCAGGGGACAAGTGCCGTCAAACGCCAAGCGCCTTTAATGTTACTGTTTATGCAAGTATCGCCTGGCGGGATAACCCTTACCGCTAGGCGCCACGTGCTTCAATACCCCACTGGTTTTGTAGCTATCGCCTGGCGGTCAAAAACCACCGCCATGCACTACACAAGTACTTATGCCGTACTAGTTTTTAAGCACCCAAAACAAAATAAAATCAATCTTACTCTTATAATTATGCATATCCACAATCAAGAATATAGGCTTCTAGAAATCAACATGAATCCCATGCACAATCTCAATTTAGATGGCTTCATCATACGCGTACACAAGTATCACCATATATCATATGCATCAATCCCCCCACACACACACACACACACACACACACACACACACA
>Ga0214545_1010630_pt1 | contig 13223 bp, 3 predicted proteins | sample CNSS4metaG_FD_160064 | JGI IMG/M metagenome (GOLD analysis project Ga0214545, IMG submission 160064) | Root nodule microbial communities from cowpea collected in UCLA plant growth center, Los Angeles, California, USA - CNSS4 | ecosystem: Host-associated > Plants > Roots > Nodule | place: USA... | reverse complement strand
ACACACGTCAAAACCACCTACCATCTAGTACCCGGACACCACCAGCACAAGTCATCTAGGCAGGTAGCCGGCCGAAACCGACTACTTGCCTAGAAAGTTAACCAACATCAATACCCTATCTTCAATAAACCTCTAAGACCTGTTTCAGGACCAGGCCCACTCATGGCCCAAGCTGGGGCCCAAGACAAAACCCAGCCCATACAATAGTCAAACGTCATTAATGCTCTATAAATACACGTGGACCCCAGTAATTAAAGGTACGCATTCATTAATTGCTGATTTGACTCCCTGAGAGCTTTGACTTACTTGAGCTTCGGAGATTCTTCTGCAGGTAACCCCTCCTGGGTTCAAGCCGACATCTATCGAATGGGAAGAAGCCAACTGAGAAGATAGCGGACTACCTGGTAAGGTGACTCTTGTGTCTGACTTCTTATTTGTTCTCTGCAGGAACAACTCTTAAGAAGTGGATTTTAAATTTAAGTCAACCTTACTAAACTGATTTGTAAAATGAGATTTGTACTCACCTGTATATTATAAATTTGTCTTTCTTCTGATCGATAATATGAGATCTCCGTCATTCTTCACCCATCTTACTTTTGAAGGTAACATATTTCATCAACTTTAGTAATTTTTTTTAAATAAACCAATTTAAAATAGTGGATTTCAACATATATAAATTTTAAGATTCCACTAAAAGCACTAGAACATTAGTGGCTTTCGATTGTTGAACAGAAAAATGAAAGAAAAATATTTCTTTTTATACCAGTTGAATATATACAAAGGACTTAGCAATCAGTAGAGGAAGAATAAATTCGATTTCATCTTCATTACTTTGTGTAAAGGAATGGATAAAAATCAACATATATGGATTGATTAATTTAATTGCGGAAAGGTCAAGATAAGAAATTACGTTTTTTTCTTTATAAAAGAAAATATTAAACGTTTATGCGAATAATTACAACTAATACATTCCATTATTTAACCTATATTACTTCTGATAATCCTTTGATCTCTTGTTTGACTTTTTTTAAGCGCGTCTTTTGAAAAATAGTGATTTAATTTCATATTTTTTAATAAAAAATTATTTTACTCTTTTCATAATTTGTTGAAACGTGTTTTAATGTTTGTTTGATCTCCGTCTAATCACTTCTATCACACGCCTCTTCAAAATTGGAGAGATAAAAGTTCTACATTTTTTAATTAAGCAAGCAACAAATATGTTTTACCCATTTTATATATTGATGCAAACAGGCTATAATTTTATTTTAGTTTGTGTTTAACTTGTAACCCATGTCATAAATTCAAAGAAATATAACTCCTACATTACTTAACAAACAAGAAGTTATTTTACGCAATTTTTATAAGTTCATTCAAATACATTATTAGTGGATTTTTTTTTAATATTTATTTCATTAATATGACTTGAATACGAGATATTATTTAGGCATTCAGTCTCATTTCTATTTGAACCAACATATTGATTAAAAATATGTATATTTAACTCAAAAAAAAAAATGTAGAATAAGAGAAGTTATAAAGATTTTTTTTATTATTATTATAGAAATAGGGGAGTCAAGTATTATGCAAAGCTATGTAGGGCATTACCTATGACCTATTATTTTTTTTAATTGCTGCGATTCAATTTTAGAAACTTATGATTGCCTATTATGAATAAAAATTAATGACGATTAATAGTATTCTTAATTTTTTTTAGGATCTATGAGTTAACATTTCGTCAAAAGTTAAATAGTATTATTATTGGTGTTTGGCTTTATATTGGAACTTTATACTACAATAGTATTATAACTATTATTTAAATTTGAAAAAAATTGTGACACAAATCTAAAATCTCCTATGAGAATCCAATAAAATTTTCCAGAAAACTCTCTTTCACAAAACACTTTTTCTTTTATGTAAATCGTAATTCTTAATAACATTCTTTTTATCTTCAAAATTCAGATTTAGTTTTCATCCTTTTATAGATTGGAGATCATAAAAGTATTTTTCTTGGTGAGTACTATAAAAGTTCCCAATCAATTTCTATATTTAAGTTAGTCGATTTTTTCCTTCCTTTGAACTTCAATCTGATATGTGTGTATACAACTTTCTCTTAGTTGCATGTAGTGTTTTATGCCCAAACTAAGTTTATATTGTCCTATACATTGAATGGTGTGATCTAATCGTCAAATGGATGTTTTTTGGTATAGATAGAAGATTCTTTGAGATGTGGACTGTGTGGGACATACTAGAGGTATTATGGGAGGTTATCAAACGAGCAAGGGAAGGTAATCAATTATTTATAAATTTAATTACAATTGCATGCATGAATTAAAATTATAGTGAATATTGTTTGAATCTTGAGAAGAGATTGAATTGTGATTATGAGGGATGAAATACATATAGATAAAATTTATTTTTTTTAGAAGTTATGGAAAGAAATTGTTTTGGTCATTGATGACACTCGTAGACATTGATGACACTCTTAGACGAAGAAGGGAACTATTTATAGTGAATAATATGGTAATATATTGTAGAAATGAAAATGATATTTGAAGGGTTGGGTTATGGTTGAATCTATTTTCTTCATAAAGGTTAAGTTTTCGGTTTGATAGAATTGCTTTGTAATATCTTCATAATACGACCTCTTTATTTTCTTTAAAATCTTAAAAAGAGGTGATGAAGACAATTATGATAATTCAAAGGAGAGTTTTTGTGGAATTGAATAAGAAAATCGAAGGAGGAAAAATATTGTGATTAAAAGAAAAATACTATGTAGGCCAAGAGAAAATGAAGTTTGAAAGTCTATTGGTTCATATTTTATTATTGTTTTCAATGGTCTTTTTGAAATTCTTTATCACAGAGACATGATTTCACCTTTTAAAAAATAATGTAGTCTTTGGATATGCTTACAAAAATAACAAAAATCTAAAATGAATTTGAAAAATTTATCAATAAAATATTCATCATATAACCCTTCATTTTCCTACCATCTCATTCCAACCTACCCTTCTTCTTGTCATCCCACAATTCTTTTTTCCCTTCTGCCTCGCTCTTAAGAACTATGTTTAATATATCTAAAAGTCTTACATTATTCGAAAGTCAAAATTTTTAAAACATTTTTAAATACTTTAAAGGACAAACTCAGGATAAAGATACAAAGTTTCAAAGCAAATAATATTTTAATTGTGATAATGGACTCTAATAGTACTTACTATATTAGCAAACTTGGAGTTGAAACATTAATATATAAATAAATAAAAAATCAAATGTGAATAATAAAAAAAATGCGAAAACTCTTAATGAGCAACATGTATGGAAACATGTTGAGACAACATCTACAGTGGTACCTCAACAACCTTTAAACTCTTTAGCTTTTGAGATCTAGATATTGACACCTTCAAAATAATAAACACGACTAATTTATAATTTATAATTTATAATGAGAAATAGTATTATTGTTTACAAAAAAATTCAAATATATTTGAACATTTTTTTCTAAACAACAGTTTTTATATTTAAACAAATAGTATATATTATTATGTTTATAAAATGTAAATATTAAGTTGTATTTGATTAAAAGAAAAAAGAAAAATGTGAACATATTATACTAGAATGAGTGTACAATTAAATTGATTTGCTCCATAAAGAAATGTTAAGAATATATTTACTTTATGATATAAAAACATGCTCAAATAGCTATATTAATTATTATGAATGACGATTATACTAATTAATAAATCAAGAAGATTTATGTTGGAAAATGAACTAATAAACTAGAAACTTGTTAATCTTGTAAAGAAATACAAGTAAGGGTAACAAATATTCATCTTGTAAACAAGTACTAGTCTTGTTTATAGGTATCGTCTCATCGAAAAATATAAAACAAGGCTTAAAAGTATTGTATTAGCTTAAAAGTATTGTATTAGATTGAGAAGTACTAGTTTTATCTATAGGTATTAGACAAAATCGTGAACACCTTGAATTGGTCAAAATACGGAGAATTTCTTACTTTTCGTGGAGGATTAGATATTATACACCATCATTTAGCTATTGCAATTCTTTTCTTGATAGCGGGTCACATGTATAGGACCAACTGGGGTATTGGTCACAATATAAAAGACATTTTAGAGGCACTGGTTAAGGTAATTAATATGCATCGAATTCTATAAAAAATACATAGGTAAATGTAATATTAAATTAAATCTGACCTAATCACCATTAATATAATTTTATTTTATTTAAAAGATAAAATTGTACATAAGTATTATACATGTGGGTTTCATATTTTATTTAATGTTCACCGATAAAAGTTAACAAATAATTAAATGATAAAATAACTATGTTTTAATGTTGTTAAAAATTAAATATAATTAAACATAAGAAAGTTTAAATTAACATAACAATCAACAAAAAAAAAATAGTGTTAAACATCTAAAAAATTTATAAAAAAAACAACTAAAGTATTAATTTTTTTGTAAAACTTAAAGACATATATTTCAAAGGTTTACCGTCTTCACATTTGAAACTTTCACCTTGAGAAACTCTTGAAGTGCCATCAGAGATTTTTTTTTCTCTTTTTAGTAGAGACTTAAAAATTCCAAATTCATTCTTTTGTATGTTATTGTCTACAAATTTAAAAGGGTATTTTTGTTTTTATAAAATTTGTTATATGCATTTATAATATCTTAATTAATATATTTAATTATTTAAATATTCAATGTAAAAATAAAGAAATTAATGCAAATTAATTTTTCTTAACCGGTACTCTAAGGAGATCGATTACTGTTCTCCTCCTTATTTGTTTACAAGTATATATAAAAGAAGTTATTGGTAGAGCTAGGAACAATATGATTTAGGTGTACCATATATGAAATAGAACACGGAAGTACAATTACAACAATGACCCAAAATACAAGTCTTCTTAAAAAATATCTCTAGGCCTTGTCTAATATTTTTAAAGGTTTTCTTTTATTTCATAATATTTTCACCTTTTTTATCATTATAATCACTTTAAAGATGAATATGCTAATGTTTTTGAAATATTACATTAGTTGACCATTTTCAGTGCACTTTTAGATAGAGCGGTCAAAATGGGTTATAACCCGCGAGCTAACCCGGCTCATCACGGGTTCGGGTCGGGTTGGGTTGAAAAAAAATTACAAATTTCAGTATGGGTTAAAAATGAACCCAACCCATTAAAAACCCAGCTCATTCGGGTTGAACCTGTGATGAACCAGGTTGGCTCACCAATCTGCCAATAAATTTTAAATATTTAATTAATTAATTAATTATATATATATATATATATATATATATATATATATATATATATATTGTAGATGAGGATAAAGAAGATGTTTCAAGAGATGAAAATGTTGTGGATTTATTCATTCAAGATTCTAATACTATAGTTTGATAAGTGACAATAATGATTTGATGTTAGATAGTAATTTACATTTTTGTGATTTTGGTTTGTATTTGGAGTTTAACATAATTTGGGATTTTATTTGGATTGTATTGAAGTTTATTTAGATTTTTAATCGAAATTATAATTTAGTTTTCTTGAGATTGAAGAAAAAAAATTGTGTGTTTTTTTGTTTTTAATTGAGTCAGTGAGCCAACCCGTTTAACCTGCCAACCCGTGGTGGGTCGAGTCGGGTTCTAATTTTGTTGGCTCGCTAATAAGTGAGCCGGGTTGGGTTGACCCACTAAGTGGTCAACCTGTCGCGGGCCGAGCCGGGTTAGGTCGGGTGACCTGTTTTGACAGCTCTACTTTTAGACATTCCAGGTTTCAATCAATTTAATAGAGAATCTCAAAGTATATTTTATATCAAATTTAGTATAAGCTGGTGTACTACATGTCACCTGTATTATGAAATTGCCACCACTTTATTTACAATGGTTTTTACTAAATCAATGTAATACATAGCCATAAAAAGGCAGTTTCGAACTAGTGAATTTTCCTTCCTTCTTATTTTGTTTTGGGGTGTGTTCTTTTGGGGGAATGGATATGGGGATTTTGTTTTGGGGTGTGTTCTTTTGGGGGAATGGATATGGGGAGAGTGTGAAGATGAATGTGTGAAGATTTGGGTGGATGGATTTTGATGTTTTTTTTTATTGAATTTAGAAGGTGAAGTGGGTGAATTTGGAGATAAGTTTTATGAAGATTAGTGAAAGATTTGATTGATGTGATAGATAAAATAAAGGGTTAAATATGTTTTTGGTCCCTCAAGTTTCAGTGAATTTTGAAATTAGTCCTTCTTCAAAACTTTATACCAATTTAGTCATTCATCTTTAGAAATGCGTGGATTTATTCCTTCTTATCAAATTTTATGAAGTTTATTTGACATTTTAAACGCATTTTGTGATAATATTTGAGTTAACATTGAAGTAAAAATGTTTCAAACGGTGTAAATAATTCAAGGATCAAAAACATATTTAACCCTAAAATAAATTGTAACAATAGATATAATTAGAAAGTTACCAAAATACCCTTGATGGAAAAAGAGAATGATTTGGTAATTGGATGTTATAAAAATAATTATAATTAATTAATACGAATTAAAAAATATTAAAATTATATAATATTTTAAAATAAAAAAATTAAATTTTTATGAATGTAAAAGAAATTATACAATGAATAATTATAATAGATGAAATTTTATAATTACCAAAATACCCTTGATATAAAAATATATTAAATAATTTTAAAATTAGTTAAAAATATTATATTTTAAAAACAATCATTTAAATAATTAATAAAAATAATAAAAAAATATTATATTATTATAATTACTTTTAAATAATAATTATTATTTAAAATTATTAATTAATAACTACTATTATTATTATTATTATATATTATTTATCATATATATATATATATATATATATATATATATATATATATATATAAAATCGGTTACATAACTTATATAATGTGTGTTATGTAACCGGTTACATTATATATATATATAATAAAATAATAATAATAATTGTATATAATTATTAATAATATATATTTTAATTATAATTTAAGAATAATATATTTTGTAATTATTAATATTTGAAATATTATGAAAGAAAAAAATATAAAAGATGGTTAAAATTGTAAAATTATCTATTATGTTTGTAAATCTTCGCATTTTAGTGTGGATGGAAATTTTATTGAGTCTCACAAATCTGTCTTTACATATGTTTTTAAATCATTTCAACGGAACATGAAAATGAATGACAATCCATCTGTACTGTAAAAATCAGTGGATTTGTAAAATCCGCTCAAACAAACACTACCTTGGCGTTGTTTGTGAGTGTTTCTCGTAGTGTTAGAGGTTATATGCTAGTTTGAATCACTTGATGTGAAAGTTTTGTTGTGGTCAGTGTTTTTCTCCAATTGGATCCAAATGTGTCATTGAGGTAGGTGATCCTTATTTTCATTGCACCATTGAAATTGAAAACATTGTTGTTTTTGGATCTTAATCATGATATATGAATGTCTTTATTATTGGAAGTCTCATATTAACTAGAAATAAGGCAATTTTAATTTTGTAATATATAAGTGAAGTGCAAACCTTATCTTATAAGTTGGTTTTGTGAGATTGAATTAGGCTTAAAACCCACTTTTAAGCTAAATTAGAGTCTATCCTATCAAAATTTCTTGGACATTTTGTCTCATCCGTTATCAGACCGCTAGGACTATCTACCAATTTCTAATTCTATGCACGAAATGGATATACGTTAACATTTATTGAAATTGTTTGTTGGTGTAATTTTTGTTTCCACCAATTAGAAAACTAATCCCTAATTCCCTCGTGTTTTGTATTGTGTTCCTAGTTTTTTTGTCTTTTTTTTTTATTGTTTATCTTTTGTTTTCCATATTCATTTTCCATATCATGAATTCGATGTATCTGTTTTGCTTTGCTGTAGCTTTTATGCATAAATAGTTTGAGTTATGAGATTTGTTAGGTGTATATATATTAACGGGTCATGTAACATCCGATAGAAATTTTGTTAGGAAAGAGTTTCAATTTAAATTTGATTATGATATTATTAAGAGATAAATTTAAGTTTAATTCAATTTTATAAAATCAAGTTGTAAAATAAGATATGCATCTGTTAATATATTATAAAATTGTATATTTCTAATCATAGCGGAATTTTTAAAAAGTAATTAAAAATAAAATAATTTATAATTTAATTTCGAAATAAAATATATTGATTTTTATAACAATTTAAAAATTTAAGACATATTTAGCTATTACATAAATGTGCTTGAAATAAAAATAAATACAGCTTATGTGACTGCAAATGGGTAAGTTAGTGTGTCGCGTCATACCCCATCTTGTCATGCAAATTTTGGAACAGCGAAAACAAATGTTTCCCACGTGACAACAATGTCAAACTAGTTGCATTGGATTTTTTTTATCACATGTCGGCACAACTTTTAGTTTCTATGTCCTCTCATGTCCAACTTCACCGTACAAATTAAAATATATATATATATATATATATATATATATATATATACTATATATTTTTTTTTTATCCACATAAGTACGAAACGCTTTTATTTCATTGTAGATGATCAAATGATAAAGTTAATACTTACATAGTATTATTTTTAAAAGTTACAATAAACTCTTGCATTTTATTTTATTTTTATATTGCAAACAATTTTAGAGTTACAATACCTCAAAAATAAAACTTATTCACTCACAAATATTAGTAATTAACGATAAACAAAAATAAGAGAGATAAGAACTTAAATCTCATAAATGTTAATTTAGTTTTTAAAAATTTATTTTTTATTTTTTCTTCTCAAAATACTTCGAAACTTGTTTAAATAGCTTTTATGAAAATTTACAAAATGGTATGAATATTTGTAAGACATTAAAATTTAAACAATGATAAAATAAATTTAAAATAAATCATTTTTTGATATATTTATATTAAAAATAGGTATTTTGAAAAGAAAAATACTTCAATTGTTATACTTGTAGTTATTTTGAAATATAAAATTGAAACATTTTTTTGTTTATTGGTTAATTTTCAAGACAACTTAATTTATATAAAAAATCTAAAACATTTACTTTAGTTACATGAACTCGTTAAACTCTCCAAATCTAATTTATACAAATATTTTTCCTTGACTACTATACATATATAGAAGCTAAGTGCCAAAATAAAATATATAGAAATTTTGTTTGTTTGTTTATAATTTTTTATCCTTATAAAGTGGAATAGCTTGTGGAGATAAGAAAGTGCGTTGGGTTCTGCCGACTTATATATTAAGCTATTAAAAGTCCTATTTATCTAAGTGGGACGCTTTCATTCGTTCTTAAAATAACTTATAAAATTCAACTTATGTTTCTTTGATCACGTGTTAGTAAATCAATCATATATTATTTAGATATTTTTAAGTAAGTTTTATCACGAATTAAGAATTATTAGCTTTCGTTATATCTTTAATACAACCTATATATAAATTAGAATCATTACAATATTAATCCTACAAATATTATTTTAAGATATTTATATATATAGTATTTTGTCATATAGAGTTTAACTTCAACTAGTATTCATTTTTATATTTTATATTTTTTTATTTAATTTTTTTTGTTGTGAGTATTTTTAACTTCAACTAGTATCCATTTGAGACACAACTCGTTCTTCGTTTCATTCCCATCTTAACTCCAACATATGGTATATTTACATTTATAAATTAATCATCCAAGGATGTTCAACATCTCATAAAACTCTTCTTGATTGTATAAATGATTGTTTTTGTTCAAATTATTAAGAAATTACATGAAATTTGATAATTGTATTTTGGCTATTGTACTGTTTGAAAATTTATTTTTAATAAGATATAATTATTGTTTTGGTTCTCTAATTTTTCGGTTTAGTTCAATTTAGTCTCCATGTTATTGATTGGTTCAATTTAGTATCCTAATTATTTAAAATGATTTAATTTGGTCTTCTCTATTAAGTTGGAGTTAACATTGTACATCGTGTTAAACCGTGAAATATTTTAATTTTTTCAATTTCTTTTAATTTTTTGTAATTTTTAATTTTTTTCTAAAAAAATATAATTTGTCACGTGTCAAGTTATTATCGTGTTACGTGACAGTTTACAGTCATGACACGTGGTAGTAGTAATAGTTGTTTTCAATTTAGTCTTATGTTTAAATTTTCAATTTAGTATTCCTATTTTTTAAAACGATCCAATTTTTCCAATTTGAGATCAAATTAGTAAATAACCTTGATTACAATTTATATATACATGTTACAATAATATTTTTTAATATATACATCAAATCACTTCACCTAAATACTCAAATTATTTTATGTTTTTACACTTTTACCTTTGTAATTTTTTACACTTGAAATTTTTGCACTTATAAAAAATAAAATAATTTGAATATTTAGGTGTAGTGATTTGAGATATAAATTTAAAACAATTATTTTAACATCTATATATAAGTTATAATTAAACTTATTTACTAATTTTGTCTCAAATTGGAAAGGACAAAATTGGATTATTTTAAAGAATTGGGCTACTAAATTGAACTAAAAATTTAAATTGAAGACTAAATTGAAAACAATTATTATTACTGCCACGTGTCATGATTGTAAATTGTCACATGGCACGACAATAAACTAACACGTGGTAGTTTATAAATTTTTAGAAAAAAAATTAAAATTAAAAAAATTAAAGTTTCCATGGCTTTACACGTGTCCTGTATGGACACGGTGTTAACTTTAACTTAATGGAGAGGACCAACTTGAATCATTTTAAATAATTGGGGTACTAAATTGAATCAATCAATGATATGGGAACCAAATTGAACTAAACCAAAAAATTAGGGGACCAAATCAGTAATTATAGTAATTATACCTTTTAATAATTAATATGTATTGTACATATTATTTATAGTATTTATCTTAATTATTTATAGTTATTTACATTTAGTTAGCACTAGTGCAGAATTGCATTTTTACCTCGCCTTATAGGCCTCGGTTGGCAAGGAATCGAAGCATATAACGGTGCGGTGGCATTTTTGCAATTCCAGGCAACTTTTATGCCTCGGTTCAAGAAAAACCCGAAGCCAAAAGGGGTTATAGGCTTCGATTCAAAAAAAACCGGTGCCAAAAGATGCGTATATGCTTCGGTTGAACAGACCCGAAGCCAAAAACGTGGCTAGAAATTTCAAAAATGCCACTAGCCATTACGTCTTTGGCCTCGGGTGGCACTGAACCGGAGCCAAATAGGGCTATATGCCTCGGTTATTAATTGAACCGAGCCCATATAGTTTAATTAGGGCACAAAAACGCGAACCCCTCTACTTCTTCCTCGCGCACCGCTGCATCTTCTCCATGTTGAACAGTACTCCGATGTTGTTGTTGTTAGAGACAGGGAGCATAGTTGGTGTTGTTAATGTTCCCTGAAGTTACTCCAATCATGCTGCAACCATGGTCCATGCCTCCCGTTCACTCATTCAACCCGGGTCCGGTTCACTACAACAATAACACCAACCCTGTCCGAGACCATCATGACCAAACGTTTATAGTTCCTCCCACACCTTCACCCTATTCGAGCTTCTTCAGCAGAAGGGTCCCTTCTCTTCAATTTGCATACGAGAGTCCTTCTGATCACCACCATCTAAGGATCATATTTGACACCCTCGGACCTATGGTTCAACCCGGTTCAACACCTTTTGGACTCCAAGCCAAGTTGGGAAAAATGATTGCTTAAGAAATCATGGAGGCTAAGGCTCTTACTGCATCAAAGAGTCACAGTGAAGCAGAAAGAAGACGTAGAGAGAGAATCAACAACCATCTTGCCAAGCTTCGAGATGAGCACTCTCCCACTACGCCATGTGGCTGAGGTTGGTCGCGTCCTTGGATTGGCAACCATCGGAGCCACCAAGCGCATCGGTTTTGGGCTTGTGGGTGGTGGGGTCTATCCCCATGTGGCGAAGTTGAGTTTGAGAATGTGAGCTTCCTGAGCCCCAATCGCGGATCCAGATCGCCGCTGCTAAGACGAAGAAATCGTTCTCGCCGCGTGCAGGTTGCTTCGTGATGGTGGCGGCTTGCTCGAGCATGGTGCTGCTGCCATGAGTGGTGCCGCAAAATATTTAATTAAAAAAAAATATTTTTACCCTATGGCTCCGGTTCATTTAGAACCGAGGCATAAAAAGGACTTTATGGCTTCGGGTAACAACCGAGGCCAAGGCCTCACCCCAATATGCCTCGGTTCCAGACCCGAGGCAAAATGAAGAAAATAACCGGAGTAAAAAACCTTATTGCATTGGTGTAGGCTCAATAAAAGTGTTCTAAGTTTAATTGATTTTTTAAGATTACCCGTGGTAAAACTGACATGAGCTTAAATAAATGAAAACCATATATGGATCTTAGGTCTTAACAGGAACCCTACATGTTTAAAATTATAAGGATGGTCATAAGATGTCAAATTAGAAATACATGCATATTTGCTTCCCATCAGAATAGAAGTATCATGTTCTAATTGAGTAACAAGACTATATCGCTACAACCTTCAGTCAATACCAAAATGAAAACAAGTATATTTTAGACCACAAAAGGATATTGGTAATCTGATGCCATACTTGTTTGTCTTTTATCGGTATGAGAGCCAACATTATTATCAAATTATTCATATATGTGGTTGTTCATTTTTTTTTCTACCATATATATTTATCATTTTCTAATATATGCTCGATTACTGTTTGTGCCTTCTCTATCAGGTTAAGAAAACATGCTTACGTAACTTTCATTTTTTTCTTTTTGTAATAACATGGCTTTAAATACTTTACAACAGATAAGGTAAGGGTTTTTATTTTAAAAAATTATATTTTGACTCCCACGATTTAATTCTCATCTTATATTTTCTAAGAACAAAGAAAAAAAAAAGGAATATCAGATTATGATTGCAATGAGAAAAATAAATAAATAAATATTTTTGACAAATTATAGTTTTTTGTTTGTGTCAGGTAAATTTTAATTAAATTAAGTTTACGTAATATATTGTCAATGGAATTTTTGTTATAGAAATTAATTTAATTAAGATTACATGGATGTTAGTATGAGATTATTTATGCATTTTGTGTTCATTCCAAAGGAAGACATAATCTAGTCAAATAATATATATATATATATATATATATATATATATATATATATATATTATATATATATATATATTG
>Ga0214545_1010627_pt1 | contig 13226 bp, 7 predicted proteins | sample CNSS4metaG_FD_160064 | JGI IMG/M metagenome (GOLD analysis project Ga0214545, IMG submission 160064) | Root nodule microbial communities from cowpea collected in UCLA plant growth center, Los Angeles, California, USA - CNSS4 | ecosystem: Host-associated > Plants > Roots > Nodule | place: USA... | reverse complement strand
TTATCCTGTTTAGACAACTTTATAAATGTCAACGCCTTAAAAACGTCAACACCTCTAACTCCACAGGATGCTCTATCTACACATAGAAACATCACAAGAACGATCAGGACATACCGTTATGATCACTAATCAGCAGAGACTCATACTGATGATTAAAACGTCGCATGCAAGCGGAAGAGGGCCTGCATGCAACAGAAAACAGAAAAAGATTAAAATAAAGAGCGAAAACTCAACTTACGCAAACGGAGAAACTGATCGGTCCAATTAGAAGAGCTCGCCGAGAGGATCAATCCTACGGTCTCGGTTCTTCAATCAGATGACCAAAGAGACAGAACCTCTAGAGAGAAGTTAGAGAACTCTAGAAAAGTGGTTTCTAAAGAGATTGTGTGTTTTAAAATAATGAAACTCGTTTATAACAATTCTATTTATATTAAAATCTTTTAATATTAAAATAATCGAGTCTCACTATTTTTAAACCACTATCACTTTTAAAACGCCATTTTCTAGGGTCTTACAATAACAATACACTACTTGTATATGCTAGTAGATTTCTTTTTTAATTTTTTCTATTTATTTTTTGAGTTGGTATTCTATCCATAAATTTATTCTGATAAATGAGTTGGTATTCTGACAGAAACTAATTATTTCTGTCAATATCATGCAACTTAAAAATAAAATTTCAGATGATTTTGCAGTTGGTCTTTTAATTCAGTGTTTTCACCCTGAGTGATATTCTTTTATGTTGCATTAAATTATATACTATAGAAAACTGGTATTATTGTTCAAGTGTAATTCTTGCTTTATAGTTACGTGTGTGTATATATATCAGGCTCTTGATCTAGAAGCTGAAGCCATTTTAAAAGAGTTGGTTAGTAAGCCATAACTTTTATTTGTGACGAAGCTTTGAATACTGACTAATTATTTCAAGTCAAGTTAGAATTTTTTTTTTTCTTTTGTGTTTACTCTTTTCTTTTATTACTTTCACCACTTCATCTTTTTTGCTTTTATTTTTCTTTTTATTTTTGTTGTCCTAATATCTTTTAAAGTGGTTGAAAACTTGTTTAATATGTCCAGGAAACTCCACAAGATATCTATTCAAGAATAGATATCACTAGTGTAAAATAGGCTTTTTATACCAGTTAAAAAAAGGTTTTTTATACCGGTTCTAGCATCGGTATAGATGTAGGTGGTATAGAAGGTTTGATCTTTCTACATCGGTTCCATGGCAGGTATAAAAAATTATTTTTTATACCATTTCTAAAACCGGTATAGAAAGCGCTCTTGGAAATGAAAAGTTATGTAAGAAAAAATGACTTACTATACCGATCATAGTTCCAACCGGTATAAAATGTTACACATTTTACATCAAGTATGACTTCAACCGGTATAAAAAATGATTTATTATTTTTTTTGAAACATTCGTTTATGCTTCTTACTTCATACCAAACCTGTATATAATTACCCAAAACATCTAGAAAACAAATCTCATTCAATCTAATATTTACATGAAATAGAATCTAATGTTTATATGAAATATAATACTACTCAAAAGTGAATTACTATATAAGTCATAAAACACCTAACATCATCTTATATACTGTATATAATTACCCAAAACATCCAGAAAACAAATCTCATTCAATCTAATATTTACGTGAAATAGAATCTAATGTTTATATGAAATATAATACTACTCCAAAATGAATTACTATATAAGTCATAAAACACCTAACATCATTTTATATAAACACTTAAAAGAAACAAAGCTCACTGCTCACGAACTTCCTTCAAGACTCCTTGATCCATTGGAGATGTGTCATTGAAAATCTACACAATGAATAGTTGAGCCAACAATCTTTTAGTGATAAATACTTAAGATGTGATTTATAAATTATACATATTACTATATCCCATGAGTCAACAATGTTTGCCGATATGATTTTATGCATGTGCCTCATGGTATAATATCCACACTCATAGCTTCCCGATTGACGTGAGCACTACAAGTTAAATTCATATAATATCATAAATTTGATAATTGTATTTCAACAGTTTGAAGATTAACTACTTACAGTTGGCGTAATGAATTGCAACTTCTTTCTAGAAAAGATTTGTTGTCCCTGCAACCTAGAATGAGCCTCAACCGCTCTGTAAAATTTAATGTATATTGAAATTGTGCCCAATATGGAACTTAGTAAAATTAAATTATATAACACAAAAAATAAGTTAATAAAAAACACTTACGCTTGTAAAGTACTTTTAATTTTCAAAGTGTTAGGCTTGTTGTGTACTGAACACAAAAGAACCACAACAAACTTCTGAGAAAGAATTATCAGCAACTGTCAGTGACCCCTACAGATTCAAATATCATTATATACAACTGCCAGTCCCATTTTCAAAGTGTTGGTTTTTGACGAGCTCTTTTCCATTTATCATGGCAAGGAGGATGAGTAACAGTAGTCCCACTGGAATTAGAGGCAGATGCCTCTTTCATCATCTTCTGCTCAAATTTATCATAATCCCCACGAGACAATCTATGAGGGTGGACATTCTTTTTTGCTATCTCTTGTGTAGCTTTCCTCTTAGCCTATCAAATACGTCTTGAATCTAACCATTTAGAACATCAACCTGGTGGAAAACTCCCAACTGCATAGCCACTGTTACTATAAGACCATGGCTCATTCAGAGTAATCTAATATTTCACCCTGTTTCTGAAGTATCTGAAACAAATTTCTGTATAGTGTCGAAAATCATCTCTGAAAAATCAAGAATACAACAAAGTCATTGTTTTAAAATTATAATTAGTATAAAATTTACCAGATTTAAAAGAGAAAAATAAGTAATAATTTTTGTATAACTTACACAACGCGACGACTTAAGAAACCTCCGTATTCTTCTTCCAAAGCTTGTGGAAGATCCCAATGAAAAAGTGTCACATATGGTTCTATACCAGCAATATTAATATTTATGTATTGTCATTTTACTATACAATGTAAAATTTAATTAAAAAAAAAAACAAGAGAGTAAAACATGAATGTTACCGTTGGCTAGCAAATTATCGATAAGGTTGTTGTAATATCTGATTCCTTCTGGGTTTACACCTCCACTCAGCTTTCCGTCTATATATGAAAAACAAGATTGAAATTGTTAATGTGAAAGATCCAACTACAATAATTTCAAAAACAAAAATTGTTCATCAAATTTGATCTCACTTGGTAGGATTCTAGACCAAGAGATGGAAAATATGTATGCATCCAAATTCATATTCTTCATTATCTGAATATCTTCTTGTTATATAAATAAAAAACATCCAAAAATAATTAATTACTTTGAGGAAGAGAGATAATTGGTTTCTTGTTGTCATCACTAAAATTTAAAATTTACCTTATAGCGATGATACTAGTCAACAGCTACATCTCCATTACTTACACCCCTTATCTTGTCTGCAAGTATTACACATTTATAATCAGATTATTAACCTGGATATTTGTGAGTGTATGCATCCCATATACTTGGTCCTCTCCCACCTTCGTTTGCTGCACCTTCGTACTATACGTAGATATGATGGAGAAACATAAGAAAACAATTCAAGGTTTGCAAATAATGTGAAGGGTTTTGCGATAAGCAGTGACGTATTTAAGACCATTGGAGATGATATGTTGAAGAGATAAATATATAAGATTAAGGGTTAAAATGAAATTTGTTCATATCAAAACCTCTACAAAAACAAAAACTAAAACCTCTTCAAAACAAAAATGCTTCGAGCTCCCAAATCCTTGTCAGATATGCTTTTAAAGCCGACAACAACCCTGCCATATTAAAAAGTTTATGAAATAAAGCTTCAGAATTTCTCATAACAAGCTTCCTATGATTAATAATGCAATCATAAAATATATGGAATCTGCCTGCATGTTAAATTTAACAAGAATGGAAATATCAATTAAGAAATGCACCAACCAACAGAGGAAGAAACACAACTAGTTGAGAGAGAATGACAAGATGGTTCAAAAGGGATGACAAAGAAGCATCACAACATATCAGAGACAGATAACATTTAGGAAAGAAGGCTTACTTTATCTTAATATCAATAAGACAATTACATCCACGTAACATTTATGAAAGAAGGCTTACTTTATGTTAATATGAATAAGACAATTATAATATAATTTACAACTAGTTAATGTGAGACATTGACAGTTTGCACATTTAAACATAATATAATAAGTCAGCAACTATACACTCACAAAATATAACAACTCGGTTTCCCCATCCCCAATCTTCCAATTTGAGAAACTAAATAAGTCAACATAAAGGAATTCAATAGAGGTGACACTTCAACACACATCATGCAGAGAAACTTTTAAGCTTAAGCAATTGGGAGAAAATAGAGATACGTTTGTCTAACACATAGGAAAGAAAAGAAAAATAACATAAAAACAAGTAGGTAGAGTACAAAAGCAAAAGCAAATAACTAAATTTGACAGATAAAATAATTAGAGTAATTATATACAAACTTATCGTTTCAGTAATACTTACAATTGTTTGTATTGTCTCTCTTTTCTTATAGCAACGTATGTGAAGATTGGTATGAAGGTTTTAATTAAAAGATGGTTGAAATTCAAAAAGAGGTTGTGAAGAAAGGATAGTATGTGTGGGAGGTGAAAGTAAAAGTATAATAAGAAAAAAAGCGGGAAATTCAACATGGAACGTTACCTATGGCATCATCTCTCCATTGGGAGTACCGCATCAAGGCATTCTCATCAATGGCAAATTCCCAGGACCCAATATTAATACAACCAGCAACAACAATCTAATAGTCAATGTCTTCAATAATCTTGACGAGCCTATTCTTTTTACATGGTAATTATTATATTTAATTTATTATATATTTATTATAATGCATAAAAAAATAAATATTTTTTGTTAGATTGATTGATGCTGATGCATGCGTGGTGTAGGAATGGCATCCAACAGAGAAAGAATTCATGGCAAGATGGGGTACAGGAACAAACTGCCCCATTCCTCCAGGGACAAACTACACTTGTGTAAGTTTAAACTCAATGTTTATTAAAAAATAGTAGTACAAATGAAATAAGGGAGGGCGACGTTAGGTGGTAATGATCTCAACTAGATTTGAAATTTAATTCAGAACTTTATATTTCTTATTGATGTACTGAAAAAACAAAAAATAGAATCCTTTTTTAATTGGAGTTAAATAGAAGGGAGGAGAGGAGAGGGAACAATGAGGGGGCAAAATCTCCTCCCTGCACTTTGTGCCTTAGAAATAAAGAGTTCATTAAGTTCTTAGTACAAAAACACATGAACAAAAATTACATCCTATTCTCTTCATAGTAGACAAACAAGGCAATGCTGTGAACCGTAAATTATCACTAAGAAACTACAAAGTATAGATTGGACAAGAGATGCAAGGATACAACAAATTTAGCAATAATAGGAAATAATCCAAACACAAATCTTAAATTCAGAGTAAATCGATATATTCTAAATATCAGCATGAGTCATTGTAGACATAAAAAATATAATTTCTCTGATTATTATGATGTATAAAAATTTTAAAAGTGACAATTTGCAAAATGCTAGGAAATGATAAAGGTACTTTTAAGTATATGAGATGTGTTTGACATTTACATGACTATAATGTTGAAGTGTCTGAATTTCATTTGCTAAGTTAAGATTTTCAGGTAGTGCCACAAAGTCCCAAATTAGGTATTTGGTCAATTTTGGAAAAAGATCAAGGTATTTCTTAGATAAATCATCCAAGAAAATGTAAGACATTTTTGTATTTTCCTCTTTCTATGAAGAGACATACAAAAGCAGTACCATAACAGGTCATGTCATAATTTCAGGATTAACTTCGGAAATCATAAAGGTGTTGAAAATTTTAATATCAAAATCTTTCAATTATAACTTTTCTCCTTTTCTTTCCATTTTTGATAGAGTCCAATAATGTTAGTTAACCATAAAACCGATCCCACCAAGAGTGATAAATCTTGCTTGGTTAGCGGTTCTTATATTTCATTCCATACTAATCATTGATCCAAAAACACAAGTAATAGATGACTAGATAGTCATTTAGTCTATAAAATATTAGGAGCCAGCCACTCATTTTAGTTCTTGAAAAAACTGAAATTGCTCATGATATCCCAGAAGGATAAATCTATCAGTTAGTTTCATCACTACTTCACCTTATGTCAGTGAACACTAACGGGAATACATGTGATACATAAAGCGCAAAGTTGAATTCACATGTGGCTTTGAAACAACATCATGTGAAATTACAAAATGTAACAGATCATTCATGAGATTCACCAAGAAATGTGAAAACTTTGTCACACTAACTGAGTACTTCGAAGGTCCTCTCTAATCCATTTTCGTAACTTTTAGTTTCACACAATGTTTTTTTATTTAATTCACTGATTCCATTGTATCGAAATTTGAAAGTCTCTATTACAAAGCTTCGTGTTTCATTGAGCAGAGGGAAGAAGCAAATCGAACAGAATGTGTGAAATGGATAAAGGAGCACAGGCAGAAGTTAGAAGCTGCTTTGTTCAATATGTGCATAAAATATGTTACTTAACATGCCACACATCCACTTCATTGGTGTTAATTTAACAGACAAACTCAAATGACAAACACATTGATATTTCAAGGACCTCATGAGCATTTTCAGTCTTTCAAGGACTAAAATAACGAATTCCTTACCTTTTAAAAATTACTATTTACTCAACAATAAAAATATAGTAGAGTTCATACCATCGCATGCATCCTTTGTGGGGCCATGTAACAGGGATCATGGATGGATGCAATTGAGTTCAACTGTCCCTAAATCAAGATTCAACCCAAAACTAGATGTTATAAATCTAAAACCCCAAACTACTAAAAATATTAGAATAAACCAAAGAGTAGGCATTATTTATTACCGGGTCTTGGATGCCATGCTGGTTGTAGTAATAATCATTATGAATAGGAGATACCGAATTCATTTGGTGGCACTTCAACAAATTAAGGAGAGCAAATTATTCTTTGAAGTAACAGGAAGCAGATTACAACTAGGTAACTGCTATATCATATTGAATTTCAAATTTCTAAATTTAGAGACCAACTACCATTCCAAAATCAATCCGTTGAGTAGCAAAATAGCCATCCAGATTCTGAGCCCTGGAGTTTAGCCGATCCTGTAACAGAGTTTGTTAAATTGGCTGAAATTTCAGGATCCTGTAACAGAGCAGATCAATTGTAAGCACAAATCAAAAATTAATACTCAAGTTTAAATAGGAGCAAGAAAGTACAGAGACAAAATTCATGAAGGGTTAATTTCACTCATTCAACAAAACAAGAGTAATGTGTGGTTAGGGTTCAAATGCTGACCTTCAAATACAGAAAGCATATAAGAGATGGACGAAATGCGATAGTGATGCTAGTAGACGAAGAGCACAGAAACAATACGCGACCGTGACGAGGCGACTTCGCACGGTGACGGCGACTTCACATGGTGACGGAGACGATGACTTCGCACGGTGACGGAGACGGCAACTTCACTCGGTGACGGTGACTGTTGGGAAGCGGGAGCGACAAAACAATGAACTATGTGGAAAACGAGGAACCATGTTAAAGAAAGGGAATGAACGAAAGAAATGAGAAATGGAAGATACTGTGGTTACAAGGTCAAGTATAATATCTGTTTTAAAAATTAAAAAAAAAAAAAATATATATATATATATATATACGAAATTTATACCAATTCTAATTATAACCGGTATAAAAAGTCTTTTTTAATATTGTAAAAATGCCACCGCATTAATTTTTATACCGGTTGAAAGTATAATTGGCATAAAAGATCTCATATTATTTATAAAATTATTATCCGCCTCTTATTTTATATCTGATGGATTTGAACAGGTATAATAATGTAGGTATATAAAAAGCTTATTTTGCATTAGTGTATATTCAAGATGAAAATTCAAGATATGCAAAAAGGAGTGAAATAAACAAAACTTGAGATTGTTACAGCTAAGGGAAAACAATATGTTGTGTTCGTTGTGTTCTTTCAAGTTCGTAAGACTTTTAAGTGAATCATGTTGATTGTTCTTAAGAGATTCTTTCGATGATAGAGTATTGATATTGTATGTAAGAGACTCTTGTAAATTTATTTAATAATAATAATAATAATTATTATTATTATTATTATTATTATTATTATTATTATTTTGCCAACATTATTTCTAATATATTCATTAAAGAGTGATCTATGTATCATGAATCTTTTTAGTCATTACGATAATATAGTTAAAATTTATTTGTCTCGACAAAATGTCAGTAATGTTGAAAGAGTATAACGACTAAGTTGATAAAAAAACAAAACATTATTGATAAAAAGAAAAAGAAAAGACGAAGAAACAAAGGATCAGGAACCTCTAGGGTTTATTTTACTCTCACCACTCATTCGAACAGCAATTTGGTCAATGTTGTTTTCACTATAATTTGGTTTTAAATAGCATTGTTTTTCACTATAAACCATATTTTTGTGAACCAATGAAAGAAACAATTTACTGCTATGTTTGTATCCTAACTGTTTATCATACAAAAATTGAATCTGCAGATTCAATTCGTTTCCTTCTGTAAAGTAGTCTTTGTTCTTGCAAATATCATAAAGTAAATAACAGTTAATATGATGTTGACGGTTGTCTTTCTCTACTTAAAAGAAGAGTTACAGAAGTTGGAAGAAGTTTATTATTATTACTAACTCTTTTCTTTTTTTAGAAAAAAATTATTAAACTATAAAACATTATTTATTAAAAAGAATTCTAAAAATAAATAATTTATATAATTCTTTTATTATTAAATATTTTTATATTATAAAAAATTATTTGAATTTAAAAATAAAGTAGTTATTAAAAGATAAAATGTTAAAATAAATATTTCAATTTATAAAATAATTAAATCATTTTAAAGATAAAAAATGAAAATATAATTATTTTAATTTAAAATAATGATTATTTAAAAGATAAAATGGAAAATAATGTATGAAAAAATCAATCCTAAATTATTATTATTATTATTATTATTTTTTTTTATTATTATTATTATTATTGAAAGGTCTGATAGCAACCTATTATTTACCTATAATATTATTGATGAGTGCGTATTTTTTCCGTTATTTAATGTTTAATTCTGGATATTTAATTGAATTTGTGTGCTTAAAGAGTGATTTAATTGACAGTTCTGATAATTAGACTAGTTGAACTTATGTGATAAAAATGTCTTAAAAAGTGATTTTTAGCTGCATAAATTATTTTTGAATGTTTTAACGTTTATTGGTGCAGCTGAAGTTAAGATTAAGCTCATTTAAGGTGGAAAAATAAATTGATTGAAGTTACAAACCACCTTTAAATAAGGCTAAAATCAACAATGTCTGGAAAAATCACTTCGCTCCTCCTAAATTACATATACACTCCCCTCTTTCTAGATGGGCAAAAAAACCTATTTTGCACCCCTAATATTTCTATCTACACACCTCCTTCTGCTCAAAGTTCAACCCCATTTATAAGCTGCCATGTGGCAATCCTCCATTAATTAAATTGTCCAACCATGTGTTGCCACGTGTCACTATCTTATCCCACTAAGTAGAACCAATGGAAGGATGCCACCTCATCATCTCCTTCCCATCTCCCAAATGAGAAACCCTAGCCTCACATTCCATCACGACAGCCACCATGGATCTCGCCGGCAGCCTCCACGTTCACGGTCCACCAGCACCTACAACTCGAAGGCATCTATCTTCATCCATCATTGCTTCGTCATTCAACACACCTTCAACTTGCAAGTGCCACAAACCAGAACACGTCGCAGACAACCACCACTACGCCTCACGCTCACACTACTATCATGGACACGATGATACGATCCTTTGTATTGAATGAGTATAAGGATCATATATGTGTATAGAATACGTATTAATTTGTTGTTATTCTGTTAGTTCTATTTTGGGAAGGATGATGAATGTTTGGCAAGTGAACCAATCGTTAACGTAGTAATAAAATATCGTCCTCTGAGATTGACTTGTTGAATACTAGATTCCTAATTTACGTAATTTTGAGCAAATGCGAATCAATATAATTGCAAGCATGAAATTGATAACAAAAACTTTAATCAATAGAAGAATCGTTAGAGGATTGATTTCGTACATTTTCCTATAGAATTCTACTCCTTTTACATTGATGCAAGTAATGTAATCATCCACTTGAGTTTACTGAGAGCTGTTTTACCCCTAATCCCTTAGTAGGTAAAATATAATTATTGAATTTGAACCCCCAATTCCTTAGGTTAGTTTACAAAAATTCAATAAAATCATGAAAAATCAATAATCATCTCTATTGCAAACTAATTAAATATGCCCAATTTCCCAATTGTGACATAATCTAACATGTCTTGTTTATAATCGTAAACAATACCCAATTTCCCAATTGTGAAATTGCTCATAAATAAACGATAAAACCATAAACAAAGCACTGAGATAAAGAACATTAACAAAACATCAAATATAAAGAGTAGAACCTATAATCCAAAGTCTTACATCAATCCTCCAATAAAAAGAAATTAGTTTTGCATAATGAAAAGAAAAACTCTAAACAATACCCAAAACAATAGACGAAAAAAATTAGAGAGGATGAAGAAGAAGTTTTTTTCCGTGAACGTCTTCCTTTTATCTTTTCCCCCGTTCTCTCCTTTGCTGAGATGATTTTCTCTCTCCTCTAACCATTTCCTCCATATCTCTCCTCTTTATATTTTCTTTTCCTTTTAAATCTTTGTCAGTCCACGTAATCTTTAAGTTTCTCGCTAGAAAATCCACAGGTTGTGGAAAAATCCACAGGCCACCTATGGAACACGCTGTTTTGCACATGATCTTCTGAAGCAAACTCCACAGGCCGTGGAAAAATCAACCAGGCACTTATGGAACACAATGTTTTGTGTCATCCAATTCGTTGCAAAAAACCACAGGTCGTGGAAAAATCCACCGGGCACCTATGGAACACATTGTTTTGAAACTCGCATCTTTGAAGCCAAATCCACAAGTCGTGGAAGACTCCACCAGGCACTTGTGGAACATGTTGTTTTTGTGTCTAACTTACTCCTTTCAGACTTCTTTTCACAAACAACGCATCAATCCAAATGTATGATCCGAAACTAGATAATGCATGATGAAATGAGTCCAATAATGCACAAATGAATAAAAATGCCCTAAACTAATGCATGAATATACCTATATATTATATACTCATCAAAGGAAGTTAGTTAGTGGTTGTTATAGGCTATAAAAAGGAAGAATGCATATTTTGTTGTAGCTATTCATTCATTCATTCAATTCTGAGAACAATTCCTTCCTTCTTCCAGTAGAGGCCCTATAGTTCTTCATCAATCTTCGAATATTCAATATTCCTAGTTTGATTTTATCATTGGTATCATCCTTTACCTTTTGTGGATTTTTTATGGCTAATGCAACTCGTAATCAAACTGTGATCCAGAATTTGGTGCGGGAGGAAGAAGAACGCCTCAACGATCGTATGAACATGCGATTCATTGAGCTTGGCGCGTCAATAAAGCAAACGCTGCATGATTCTCTTACGAGTTCGTTAACGGTTTCTTTAACCGATTCTTTGACTTCTACCTTGTTGCTGAAGATTCAAGATCTTTTTCAACAGAATTCAGCTCAGAGTCCTTCGCATCGTCGTGAAAGATCTTCTCCTTACTCGTATGGTACTTGTTTAGCTAGGCTTTATTTTCCTAGGTTCGATGGCGATGAGGTGAAGCACTGATTGATTCAGTGTGAAACATTTTTTCGGTGGATCATACACCGGAGGAGTATAAGTTGAGATTGGCGGTGGTTCATTTTGAGGGATAGGCTCTGCAATGGCACATTGCCTTTGTTAAGACGATTGGAGTTGATAATTTACCGCCATGGGAGGAATAAACTAAGATTGTGCTAGAACGGTTTGGTGAGGTTGTTGAAGATCCGATGGCAGACCTGATGAAATTGAGGCAAAAAGGTTTCGTCACTGACTATCACGAGGAGTTTGATTGCTTGGTGGCTCATGTGGAGTTATGGGAGGAGCATAAGTTGAGTTGTTTCTTAGAAGGGTTGAAGCAAGAGGTGCAGATGATGGTTCAGATGTTTCAACCTTCGTCTGTAAACAAGGCTTTTTCCTTAGCTAGAATGTACGAGTTAGCTTCTAAGGTGGGTGGCGATGGAAATTTGATGGCTAAAAGCTCAAAATCAGTGTTTCCTGCTAAAGCTCCTAAAAGCATTGATTCTATATTGGGAACTTATGAGTCTTCCAAAGCGGGAACCAAGCCTACAAGATAACTTAGTTATGCTTTTATGGTAGAAAGGAGAGCAAAGGGGTTATGCTACTTTTGTGATGAGCCATTTTCCCCTAAGCATGCTAAGGTGCATAGGAAGTTGTAGATTCATGTGATAGAGGTGGATGAGATGGAGGATTCAGTTGAGGAGTTAGATAGGGATGTTGAGGAGGAGGGTCATGTGGAGGAACCTCTAATATCAGTTAGTGCATTAACTGGTTTGTGTTCTTGCAAGACTATGAGGACAATGTGGGTGACTGGTTTTGTTAGGAAGAAGCCAATTCACATTCTGATTGACAGTGGAAGTACTAATAACTTCCTTGATGTGCAAGTGGCTAAGAGGTTGGGGTGTAAGATTGAGCCAATGAAACCTTTGCGAGTTTTTGTGGCTGATGGTAATACATTGGCTATATCTTCCATGGTGAAGAAATTCAGTTGGTAATTGCGGCAAAGTACTTTTAATTCTGATGTAATGCTGCTTCCCCTTGGTGGTTGTGATCTGGTGTTGGGAATTGAGTGGCTGGTAACCTTAGGGGTATTATGTGGAATTTCGACAGGTTGGTGATGGAGTTTTCCCTTAAAGGAAAAAGGCATGTGTTGAGGGGTTTGTCTTCAAAGGGCTTGAAAATAGTGAAGAAGCAGCAAATTAGTAAGGCCATTGAAGAAGGAGTCCACTTGTTTATGATTCAGTTGTGTGACTAGGGAGAAGGGCTGATGTAGACTATGACTACTGATGAAGGATTATCTTGTTCCTTTTTAAGATTATTGAATATGGTGTGAGTTGATTAAGAAAGCTAAGTGAAATCCCCACTGGACATTAAGATAGCAAGCTATCTAGATGTGAAGGT
>Ga0214545_1010626_pt1 | contig 13227 bp, 9 predicted proteins | sample CNSS4metaG_FD_160064 | JGI IMG/M metagenome (GOLD analysis project Ga0214545, IMG submission 160064) | Root nodule microbial communities from cowpea collected in UCLA plant growth center, Los Angeles, California, USA - CNSS4 | ecosystem: Host-associated > Plants > Roots > Nodule | place: USA... | reverse complement strand
TATATATATAACAATCACTGATCCAAACATAATTGAACTGGTACAACATTTTAAATGACAAGTCTAATTTTTAAAAATCAATAAAAATAATACTGTAAGCTTTTGGATAAAAAGAACTTTTATAATTTGAAAGACAAATTGTATCCCAACAACTTAATATAATAAAAGCGTAAATATATTTTTGCTTTTAAATAGTATTCACAATATATATATATAAAAAAAATAAAAAGATATTAAAATTTAAAAAATATATATATATATATATATATATATATATATATATATATATATATTTATTTATTTATTTGGTGCAGAATGTCCTTTTGATAGCTCCCCTGGTTCGTGCATCTGATTTGTTAAAACTCCAGGTTTGATCCAGTTACATTTAGAGATATAAAATCTGCATAAATAAATTGTATTCAATCATATATTGAAAAATGTGATCATATACCATGCATAAAAGTGATTGGAACTAATACATCAAAAATTAAATTTAGAATACGCCAAATCATACCGTCAAGAACACTTGCCAAATTTTACATTTGTAACTACTATACATACAATATATCACGTAGAAATCCATCCACAAAACTATGCCATTTATCAAGTCCATTTTAATAATGCAACATCTCATTCATATAATACATTACTAACTAATAATGTCCATAAGGAAAATTAACTATATTACAAACATAAAAGTATTATCACCTTTATCTCAAAATTCATTATTACATGTACTATCCATATCAAAATTAGAAAAGCTTTGAATATTTTCAAACATAAAATAATCCCTACACAAAACTCAATATTGTAACCTGGCCATATCCACAATCCAAATAATCTACCCTAGGTTGCTATAAAAAATATAACTTCCCTTACCTTCACTTAACCAAGTGTAAGCTCCCAAATTCATTACTCCCACAAAAAGATTAAATTTGCATATAAAGTACTTTGATCACCATCATGCTCATGGATTGATAGACATTAATCTTTGTTCGAAAAATATCACATGGAAGGACTTATCCCTTTCCACGCATCTCTCTCCATAACACCAACTCAAGAAAAGAAAAAAGAAAAAGGTGAAGATAAGCTTACTCAAAGAACTTTTGATCTGATCGAAGTATTCCACTCTAAATGACTTTTAGATGAGTTCGAATTTATAAAAAAAAAAAAAATCAACTATTTAAAGATTTAGAAAGAAAATAGAGAAAAATATTTTAAAGAGATAGTAACTCTTGTGAAATTAAGTTTAAATAGTTAACTTTATTATTTATAAACTTTTAAATTAAATAATAAAGTATTCTTATTTCATGTCATTTAAATTTTCTCTGCTCTCAAACAAGTCAACTAGTTCTCACTCGTGGTTTCTTTTCTTGATTAGGTCATCTTACTTGCTTTGAAGACAAGCTTTCCCACTTAAAATGTTTGTTTTAAACAGAATTACAAGTAATTGATCAATTTGGAAACACTCACTACTATAAACTTTCATATTACAAGAAACTTTTCTTGTAAATTTATTAAAAAAATTTGTAGGAAAATTTTGTTCTATCATTTTTACTAAAAATCTTCATTGGTAGATAATTTTTTCGTGAGTAATTATTTCCTACAAAATTATAAAATTTGTAAATATTTCTTACAAAATTTATTGCGAAAAGTGTTTTATATAAAATATTTTGCAAAAAAATTGGTAATAATTTCTTGTAAATTCTTTTTCACAACAAAATTAACAAATATTTTCTACGATAAAATTTTCAAAACAAAATTAATAAAAAATATGAATTTTTTTGATAATTACTTATTCATCCAGAAAATTATATATGTGAAAAATATATCAACTCAGTTCATTTGTCATTCACAAGCCACTCCTGTTAATGGTCATTGTCAATTATTTTGCTGTTTCCTGAGAGGGCCAATGCAAAACAATAAATTTGCTTAATTCATATGGGATTCTACTCTCTAAATTAATGCATATTAGTTGCATAAGATCTGATATGTTTCTTGGGTTATCGTCGTAAAGTAATTGGACGGCACATATAAGATGTGACGTTTGACACATTTGAATGGTTTTAAAATTATACTTTAAGAAAGTAAATATACTGTTCTTTTACCTATCCTCCATGCACTGTACACTTGTACTTGCGTTGCTTTCTATCTTATTTCCTAAATTGACTTTAAACTTTTGTTAGTTGGCTAACGTAAGACTGTAGAAGTACGACTAGTCGTGTATTGTTATTTTTTGTTTCATGCAGTCACTTTCACACACCTTTTGGAAAATCTACTTAAATATTGGAAATGAACGTACAAAACTAAAATGATGTGATGAAGTTCATTATGTTCTAAGAAAACAAGTTTGGAAATCATAAAATTGTTCCTTCCTCATAAACCCCATTTTTATCTTTCACTTTCTAAGTATAGATAGTAATTTCCTGAGGGAAGAAAGAAGAGTACATGGCAGTAAACTAACGAAAATAGACTACACAGTACATTTTGATTCAATCACAAACTGCTATATATTTATCAGTTGTTTCTGATCAGTTGACAGTATAAAACTAATTATGAGATTACTGGTGAATAATGCTTCTGCATGTTGATGAGACTGAACAAAATATCTGGTCTTAGGGATTTGTATCACAATTTAAGCATGGGATCTTGAATTTTAGTGGAAGTGTATAATCTGCAAGAATCAGGACAACCATGTGCATTATCAGAAGGGAAAGGAAGATAGGTCCCAATAATAAAAGCCATATCAGCGTCAAGATCACCAAACAACAAAAACCAAGATTCAAGGACCAGTTTGATTTGAACTAGTCCTTTCTCTAATAAGCCTTTGTCTTTATCTAGGAATCTATGCATCCATGGACCGCAAGCATAGATATGCCCAAGCAACCTACTAGAGGTTGCCAAGCCATTAATAAAGGCTATCCAAAACTTGTTGATGGATAGTTAGTTCACTCTTGTCTGGTGCAATGCTATGTGGTACAACGTTACGGGCCTGGTCTTCAATCATAGTTTTCAACTTAAGTTCTCTTCCTAAAAGGTAGATGGAATCAGAAGGAAAAAACTTTTAGTAGAAACCATTAAGATGGAGCTTCCCCTATTAATTTAAAATTTGGTTTATTATAGAACCTAATTATCCATGTCGTTAATTATAAGAGTGTCCTAATCCAAATGAGATGACAAATGAACTAGGCACACATATGGGGTGGTTTGGCTTTTAATAGGAATTAGACAAGCTTCTGGTATGAGGAAAGGTCTTGATTTTTTAAATTTCAGGACCACCATCATATACTTATGATGTTTATTTAAAAACATAGAGCATAGCCTCAGAGTTTCAGAAAGAGCACTGGACCATTTACTATGATTTTGAGGCACGAAATGGCATATTGCTACTGCCTTGCTGGCTGTTTGGTACATCGTACAATAAGTAACAAAAGGTGCATATATGCCATACATATATATGTATATATAAAAGCAGTACTAGTGGCTTTAAGAAAGTGAGAGAAGTAAAAGGTCCCAGAGTGTGGAGCTGAGAAGAGATATGGGTGGTGTTGCGTGGACAGAAGAAGAAGATCACTTGCTCAAGAAATGCATACAACAATATGGAGAAGGAAAGTGGCATCGTGTTCCTTTGCTTGCCGGTAAACTCAATTCAATTCCAATAATTTGTTAACAGTGAAATGGTTTGGTCAATTTTAGCAATTCGTTATCATTTATGAAATTTATGTATCAAACCAATGCAGAAATTAAAGACTCGGTGATTATGGTTACTTCCTTTTCACATAGAAACATGTTTACTCCTATTTACAATTCTTTTTCATCTCACAAAATCTGTTACTTGTTGAAGGTTTAAACCGGTGTCGAAAGAGTTGCAGGCTAAGATGGCTGAACTATCTCCGTCCGAACATCAAGAGGGGAAATTTTGCGGAGGAAGAAGTGGAGATGATAATCAAACTCCACAAATTATTAGGCAACAGGTTACCTTAGAAGTTGTGCTCTTTCTTTCAGTATTTTTCATCATGTAATAGCATGCACTAATGCTTTTGCAAAGATACCTTAATATATGCTGGTGTTTCTGTTTTGTAAGCAAGCATAGAGGTATAACATGTACCATTTACAATAAAAAGAGATCAACATCTTCATATCTTTGAGCCCTTTTGAATCACTTTGAAAACATGGGAAAGGACAAAGAAAAGACAACCTTTGAATACATACAGTAAACAAATTGCATATATCCATTGTTTCAGGTGGTCACTGATTGCAGGAAGGCTACCAGGAAGAACTGCTAATGATGTGAAAAACTATTGGAACTGTCATCTGAGCAAAAGACTAAATGCTCAAGAAGCAGAAGAAAAAGGTGGAAGCAGAGATGTTGAAGTGATTAGGCCTCAGGCTAGGAATATTGGTTCAAGCTCAGTGAAAAGAAGGGGTGAGGGAGAATCTGAAAGAGAGAAAGTGGTTGAGCAAGAGAGCAGCATGTCCTCACTGACATATGATGCTGATGGACAGAACCAAGTGGTTGAATCACAGGAAGACAACATATATGCATGTTTGGACCAACAAGGAATTGTTAATGAATATTCAATGGATTTTCAATTAGAAGGGTTTGAAGATGTGATGAAAGGGGAGGGGAGTGGAAACCAATGGGATTGGGGTGATTTACTCCTTGACATGGATTTGTATAAGTGAGTTTTGTTCTTTCATCTTTTGACCTCTGTAGATGGTCCATCTCACTACTATCAACCATTCATATAATCATATTCACCCTAACAAGGTTGTGCCACTGTTAGCCATCCCAACTATGCATATGGCTTTAGACAAGCCATAACTATCAAACACCACTATTTATTTAATGGGCCTATGCCCTTTTTTCACACTTTTACCCTTCTATTTTTTTCACTCTATTTCTCTTGCAAACACCTTCTCTCAAATATCAACTAATGCAATAATTAATTTTTATTGAAAATTATTATTTTAGTTTGATGGAAACATTTTGGTTACGTAGAAGCTTTGTGAACTACAAAAGCCGCTACGTCTTTAACAAGACAAAACATTAATTGTGTACATATACTAATTTGTTTATAGGGACAGCAATTTTATAGTCAACCAAATGAAGATAGAGACTTCTCATTGAACATTAAATGTGTAACTCCACCCATCACTGATATTTTTCATATAGAATACCCTATTACAAATATCCACGTATAAAAGTAAAACAATACCATTATATTTAATAATTAGCATATTTGATTATATTAAAATATTCTAATAAATAAAAAATGCTAAATCAATATAATTAAAAAAATTCAACCATCGTATTTATATTTTTTTTTGTAACTGTTAAATAAATGTCTTTATAACTAGATAAAAAGTGTTTCTTGTCAAATTGGTATATGATTATTAATTGGCAACAAAAAAGGTCGGGCTAGATGGAACTCTATAACTAGTAGGTATGATTACCCATTGCATTGATTCATGCCCATAAAATCAAATCTAAACCAATTCTTTTTAATGGGATTAATTTGATTCTTAATTTTTTCAATTTTGTAGACAGAGAGAATTTGAAAATTTTCAGTTGATTTATAATTTATTGAGTACGAATAAATTTAAATTATTCAATTGAGCTTTTGCTATTAACTTCATCCATTAACTTAATGATGTGTCTGTGAAATTATTATTATTGTTTTATATCACCTGCATGTCATCTATCTTATTTTATTATTTTATTATTTTAAATTTAATACATTATAATTTTATAATTTAACTTTTTTTCGACCTATTTCTACCATGTTTTCTTGTCATTTGAACTAATTTATTATTTTTTCGATATTACAATTTTCTTTTTTAACAAGTAAATTAGCCTGTTTAAAAACTATTTCCAACTCCTCTAGTAGATGAGTCTCTTTGGATGTCCAAAGAAATCAATTTGTAATAATTAGTTTGTTAAAAATAAGTGGTATGAGTTTATACAATTAGGCGTGGCAAAATGCGCTAGCATGTGGCGTTTTGATTCGTCAAAATCAGGTCAGGTTGGACTGATCCATCAAACGGAAACGAGCTGGACCAGGCTGGACTGTTACTTTTTATTTAATTTTTTAACTTAATTTTTTTTTATGTATACACATAAATGAATATTAAAAGCATATTTCGTTATATAAAATATTTTATAAACTTTGAATTGATTAGTTCATGTGTTTACTTATATAAATTAAAATAATTATTATATTTACATGTTAAATTACTTTATTATAACTAATAATTATAACTTAAAGTGTTAATGATTTAAATTAAAATACTATTATGTAGTTACACCTTTAAAAATATAATACAAAAAAATTAATCTTTTCATTTATTTTTTATTTTTATTTTTTATTTAAAAAAATGGGCCAACGAATACGTTATCCCATATTTTTGTCTGTCAAATTGACGAACCGGACGATCAACCTGACCCGTCCCTTTTATCACGAGTTAATCAGCTGCCAACCTGTTTTATCACCCCTAGACATGATTAGGCAGACTAAAAGTTTTGGTCTTCAAAAAAGAGTCAATCTACTAGTTATTTTTTTAATTTTTAATTTTTAATTTTATTTGAATATATATAATATAAATATTTTTTAGGTTTTTAATTAATTAATTAATGTCTATAATTAATTAAAAGCATATTTCATCATATAAAATATTTTATAAACTTTAATCCTTATATTCGTTATTTCTATTCAATTTTGTTTAAAATTCAACAATTTTGTCTATCTTGAAATTGACACTAAATTTATTTTCTATATGAAAGTTACAATGATATTTTTATTAAAATTGACATTTTTATTAAATATTTTTTGTTTAAGGTTACAATTAGTTTAGAATTAGAACGGAAATTTTAAAGATAAGAACTAGAACCAATAATATAAAATTTTAAAATTGGACATCATTTGTCAAACTTTCGTTCTAATTTTAAACTAATTCTAACCCTAAACCAAAATATTTAATAAAATTGTGAATTTTAATAAAAAGATCATTATAACATTTATATAGAAATTGAATTTGATCTCACTTTGGAGAGTAACAAAATTGCTCAATTTTAAAAAAGATAAGACTAATTTGAATAGAAATAATGAATATAAGAACCAAATTAAATATAAATTATTGACTCTGACATGTGATACGCTGTTGGATTGATATATGGATATTTAAAATAAATAAATATATATTTTAAAAAACCACAAAGTCATTATTCATAACAGTTAATTATTGAAACATTGTTAGAAAAATATTTAAATTAAACAAAATTAACGAAAAATGGACATGATTGAACAGAAAAACAATATTAGAACAAAAATAACAAAATTAAACGAAAATACAGAACAAATATACATTTTAAGTTTTAAGCTTGCATGTTATTTCTTCATCTATGAGCATGCGACTCTATAACATGCATTTCTCCCTCGATGAAAGAGCTAATTGTTGAAGAGGTTGATGTAGAAATATGTTTTCCACTAGCAAAAGGTTTTATTAAAAATAATAATTTTTTAATTTACATATTTTATTAGTACTTTAGTATTATAATTTTTTATCGTGTCCATATAAAGGACAAAAAAATTGTATCTCTTACTTTACACATTGGATTGCAACCTAAGGGATTTTTTGCAAAATACAATGTAATAATCATTTTGTTAACTTTAATGTGTTGTGATCAACTTACCAAATCATTATATTGGACCTATAATGAGACAATAAATGTGGACATTTCTCTTATTAGTCGTGTTGTTGTACCTCTCATATAACGACCATAAGTTTTCATTAAGTTAATCGAGTTATGAAACTATTTGTTTTTTGACGGAGTATTCTTCAAGACTTGTTAAACTTATATTAACTACATAAACACGATATATGAGAGGAAGAATAATATATAGTGGTCAGAATATCACCAAAAGTGGATTAAAATATGAAATGATTGTCATACTCGATTAATTAATAAAAATTAGTTTCAATAATATACATTTAATACACAAAAATACATTATATATATATATATATATATATATATATATATATATATATATATATATATTATGTACTTTTGATTCAATATGTTGAACTCATCTAATACTTATGTTTTTAATGATACATCACATACAAGCATTCTGAAATAATTACCAACATGTGTCTTTTCAAAATACACACTAATACTAGCATGTCGATCATTTTTATCTTCAAGACTTTCATTTGTTCAAATTTATGGGTCATCGTCACAATCTATCGATCAATCCATATTTCAACAAGTTCTATGTACATATAATTATCCGTCCAAGTCAAATGTTTGTTCTCCACCATCAAATTTATTCATTATCGTCTATTTGATGAAACCACTATCAACATACCATCCAACATCGTTCATGGATTGTTATGACTCATTATGTTTACATTAGTGTCCATCCATGTAATTGATGAAAACGATGATAATAATAATAATGACAATGATAGTGGTCATAATTTGGAAAAGAATATTCAACTACTTGCAACATCGGCTCAGAACCCCTCCATCCAAATGCGTGCTTGCTTATATTAATAGATTCATACATGATCAAAGATTCAAATTCTTTCAAATCATAAAAGTGGAATACCGTCAGACTCAAAAGTGCTTTAATTAAGAGAATTATATATCCACATGCTAGAAAAAGATCAAAACACAAAACCATAAAGCAGAAGAAGTTTAACAAAAACAAGCATATAAGTAATAGGCAAAATAAGCTTTGACAAAACCATGCAACTTGATAAACACATATTACAGAAAAGATCAAACATTGTTCCTAACCGAGGAAGACCCTTTGTCTTCTTCCTTATTGACGAGAGCAAGAGCACGAGACTTGGCGATGAAGAACCCCAAGGTGTGGCCGACCACAGCAGCTATGAATATTCCTCCATTGAAGGACATGACTGCAAGCATCACCATGTAAACGAAGCTGATGCGAAAAAACTGAACAAAAGCTTGCATGAGTCCTCCCACAAGGGGACTTGTCCCTGGTTTAATGAGTGGTTGGTTTGATAAAACCTCAATAGCCATGGCTAACAAAAACACAAATACGATGGCTAAGATGTACATGCCAACACTCTTACCAGGCCAACCATGGAAAAGCACTGTGGCATCTTTGCCCCAGTAGAAACTCATCTGCATCATGCTCTGCATGCTACTCTGCGTGTTGCTTGTGCCATTAGGCATTAAGGGCATGTATCCCCCTGGAGACATATACATCTTACTCATATACTGATAAAGAAGAGAGAGAGAGAGATGCAAGGATTTGTTGGTGGATTGACCCTGCTATTAAAGAAAAGAGGGGCCAATGAAAGTTAACGTGGTGATGAAACCTGAGAGTTACGGAAATGTTTTTCTTGTATTTAGGTTCTTTCGCTGCCCACTATTTTGTTCTTTTCTCATCGTCTTCTGTGAGGGGTGTCACGTTGGTCTGTTTCTTCAACTTTGCATACAAACCAGTTTTAAGAAAAAAAGGAAAATGTCCTCATTTGTAACGATTAATTTAATGCTGTTTCTTTCTGTCTGTCACAAGAAAATGGTTTTATTTTAAAATTTTAAAACAGAACAACTAGAATTTTACTAATCATGTCTTACGGAAAGAAGGGGAAGAGATAAAAATATGTCAATGTTAATACATGCACGAGGGACATATTAGAAAAATAAATATAATAATTTTTCTTTTCTTCGTCGTAGTGTATTACTGTAACTTCAAACAATAAATTAAGTATAAAGAAGTAAATAAGTTGGCTATAGATGGTGAAATCTTGGTTACATCGGAGATGAGGAAACCGTCGAAAGTCTCCTAGAAGATTGAGTACAAAATATGAGATTCTTTCTGCTAAGAGTAACATGTAATATAATAATAACTTTAGTTCTAAATAAACATGGGTTCTAACGTCATTGTGTACTTATTTAAGGTGTGATGGGGGCATTTGCTACTTTTTTTTAAAAAATTTTATTTATACATATAACTATTGCAACTCAGGATTATTTTTCAAGAATATTTTCTCTCTAAATTATTGTACTTTCAAATTACTGTCACAGACACCCGATAAATATATATATATATATATATATATATATATATATATATATATATATATATATATATATATATATATATATATATATATATTTATATTTATATATATATATATATTTTTTCTTTTGTATCAAAGTAAATGTAATAATTTTAAAGTGAGAAAATTCCTCCTATATAAGAATAAGATGAATTTTGTAGATGACAATATCAAGATCCCTTCTAGATGACCCTCTTTGTAAAACTTGAGAAAGAACTGATATTATGATTCTATTTTGGATTATCAAAACTCTCACACCTCAAACTACAAGAGAGTTTCATTTACATAGATTCTACCAAAGAACTTTGGAATGATGTAAAGGAAAGATTCACAAAAGGTGATTATTTCTGCATTTAAGATCTTCTTCAAGAAATGCATTATGCCATGCAAGGGGAAAGGAATATCACTCAATTCTTTACTAATTTGAACATAGTTTGGGAAGAGTTAGAGTTTCTTAGACTTGTTCCAAATTGTGTTTATGGAAAGTCTTGTGATTTTGATCTTTCTAAAATTTTCATGAAACAAAGGAAAATTGAATATGTCATATGTTTTATAAAGGATATGAGTGATAACTATAATAATGTGAAAACTCAAATCCTTTTATTAGAACCTCTACCAAATATAAATAAAGTTTTTTCCCTCATCATGCAACAAGAAAGGTAGAACAATGGTAGGAATCCTAACTATGGCAAACAATGTTCTTACTGTCATAAGATGAACCATATAGTAGAAGAATGTTACTCAAAGCACAGGTACCCACCATGGTACAAATAGAAGAATAAATACAACAATATTTCTCAGGAAAAAGGGAAGACAAAATAAAAGAGAACAACAAGTTTGTAATCTAAATGTGAAAGAGGATTCGATTGACAAACAGAGTGTCAAAGAAGATGCTTTGAAAGGCCTCACAACTAAACAAATGCAAAAGTTACTAAGACTTCTCAAGGATTATGATGATACTGAATATAATATCAATCACATGCAGAAACACACTAATATTATTGACAAAAACCCACCAGGTAATAATCTCTAGATTCTTGACAGTTGGTACAACTAATCATGCTACACAAAATAGATATTTCTTTACCACCTTCTTCAAGATAAAGCATGTGAAAATAAAACTTCCTAATCATAGTGATGTTACTGTCTATTTATTGGAACAATTCAATTTTCTGAGAATCTTATTCTTTTTAATGTTCTGTATGTTATAGAATTTTCTTTCAATTTAATTTCAGTTCAAACCTTGATCAAACACTTGAATTGTAATATGATTCTTTCCTTCGAGTGTTGTCAAATACAGGACATTACTACATATTAGATGATTGGGCAAGCTAATTTCACCAAGGGTCTTTATTACCCAGATGGCATCCTTGTTACCAAAAACACTGATTTCCATCCTAGTATTGTGCTTAATTGATCCAATTAGGATGTAGACACTTGGCATTATAGGCTTGGGGCACCCAGCCCGTTCGGTGACTGAACAAATTTGTAAAACTTTTCTCTAAACAACATAAACTTCCCTTTCCTAAAAGTGACAATATTTCTAATTCTTATTTTGATCTTGTACACCTTGATATTTGGGTTCCCATAGCCATCCCTTATGTTCATGGCCATAAATATTTTTTGATAATTGTGGATGATCACTCCAAACATACATGTCTTTTTCTTATGCACACTAAATTTGAAACAAGAAAACTTGTGTAGAACTTTATTATTCATATTAAGAACCAATTTGGAAAAACCATCAAATGTTTTAAAACTGATAACGAGCCTAAGTTTAATTATGTTGATATCTATGATGCCTATGGGATAAACCATGAGAAAAGTTGTGTAGAAACTCCACAACAAAATTCTGTTATAGAGAAAAACACCAACACATTCTTAATATGACACGATGTTTATTATTCCAATCTAGTTTGCTTAAGGAAAATTGGTGATATGTTGTTACACATATTGTCCATATCATAAACAAATTGCCTACTCTTGTCAAATGTAATAAATATCCATAGGAAATATTGTATGAGAAACCTCCTACTTACCTTAATCTAAAATTTTTTGGAACTCTCTGTTTTGCTAGTACCCTTGAAAATAGTAGAACCAAGTTGGATCCTAGAGCTAGAAAGTGTGTTTTCTTGGATTTTAAAATTGGTGTTAAAGGGTATGTTCTTCTTATAACTACTAGTAGAGAAATTTTCATATCTAGAAATGTGATATTTTATGAGAATAGTTTCCTTTACAAAACCTTGAATCAGTGCATTGAACCTATTAATGATAACAACAAAGATATGGATTTCTTGTTGGAAAACACTACTCATTATGTTAAGGATAACAAGTTTACTTATCAGATTCCTAGCAAAGGAACCACTGATGATGTAGAGATAGAATCTGTTCATGACACTATCAATGATGATTCTACCAGTAATGCTAAAATTGGACATTTAAACATCAATGATTAAGGCTCAAAAGACACCAATCAGAGAGACAAAGGATGCCTCCCTCTTACTTAAAGGATAACCTTCATTCGGTGAACAATTCCATAAATCATAAACAGTTCATTCGTAACAAAGTTGTTAAGAAAACCAACTACCCATTAGTTTTGTTTTTTCTTATAATTCTCTTTCTAAAAAACATCTTAATTATACTCCAGTTATAATTGCCTATCATGAACCTCAAACTTATGCATAAGCTACTAAAGGTACAAAATGGATTGATGTTATTAATAAGGAAATAAAATCTCTAGAAGACAATAAAACCTGGTATTTTACTAATCTTCCAAAAGGAAAGAAACCAATAGGGTGTAAATGAATTTTCAATATTAAATACAATTTTGATGGCACAATAAAAAGACACAAGGCTAGACATGTAGCTAAGGGTTATACTCAGCTAGAGGGGATTGTTTTTATGGACACTTTTTCACCTAGTTGCTAAGCTCACGACAATGAGACTTTTATTAGCCATTGCAGCCACTAAAAATTGGTAGACATGTCAAAGTGAGCTAACCCGGCTCACACGGGTTGGCTCACCACGAGCCGGGTTCAAAATGAGTGAACCCAACCCGGCTCACTTTCTGGTGAGCCAGAAATTTTGTAACCCGGCTCAACCCACCACGGGTTGGTGGGTTAA
>Ga0214545_1010624_pt1 | contig 13234 bp, 9 predicted proteins | sample CNSS4metaG_FD_160064 | JGI IMG/M metagenome (GOLD analysis project Ga0214545, IMG submission 160064) | Root nodule microbial communities from cowpea collected in UCLA plant growth center, Los Angeles, California, USA - CNSS4 | ecosystem: Host-associated > Plants > Roots > Nodule | place: USA... | reverse complement strand
TTCTTTCCTTTCCATTTTATGTTTTCTTCTTCCTTTAATTGTTCTTGGTTTTCTATGGTTTATGTGCTTTCCATTTCCTTTTTGTTTTGAATCAATCTATCATCTTCTTCTCTTGAGCTTTGTGAAAGGAACCTTCACATCTAGATAGCTTGCTATCTTAATGTCCAGTGGGGATTTCACTTAGCTTTCTTAATCAACTCACACCATATTCAATAATGTTAAAAAGGAACAAGATAATCCTTCATCACAAAGTTATAAAATGGCAAAAGGAAAAAAATTGTTGATGATAGAGTGTTGAAATGAAAAATGATTGGTTTTTGAAAAAGAGCAACAAAGGATAAAAGAGAAAAAAAAGGCAATAGGGATTATTTTTCAAATTATGCTCCATAATTCTTGGTACCTTACTATTTCAAAAACACAAAAATCCTAAAAAAAATTTCCTACCTTTGCCTTGGCCCCATTATAACCTATGAAAAGTCCTCATAATTTTTGAATGCATGTTTTCTGAAAGTTGTGAATATTAGAGTCTTGCTAAGCATTGATAGTGTTTACTTGCATGGGTATTTTGAGTGGAAACACAAACCAAAACACTTGAGAGCATTGTGGTGAGAAAATGTACATTTAACTTGAGTGTTTCTCTTTCATATTTGATTATCTTGTAAGCTCAAAAGATTAACTCATGTGTGAAAAACAGAATCTTTCCGTTTGTATGGGCATGACAACATGAATTCTATGATGAAGGATTATCTTGTTTTCTTTTAGAGTTATGAATATGGTGAAGTTGTTTAAGAAAGCTTTTTCAAAATTCCCACTGGACATTAAGATAGCAAGCTATCTAGATGTGAAGGTTCATTTCTCAAGCTTATGAAAGGAAGAAGAGAGTTGGGTTCAAGCTTAAAACACACACGGATTTAACAACACTTAAAGAGCAAAATGAAAGAAGAAACAATAGAAATGGAAAGCATAGAAGATGAGCAATGGATGAAGCATGCCACTCATAGGGGGATCTAAGCCAACCAAACCCTAGAGATGAGTGATGGTGCCGCCACTTGCAAGCAAAATAAGGCAAAGGTGGGTTCACTTCTAGGAAGGAGTGCTCACGGCAAAGGTGGTTGAAACACAAAGTTTATAGCAACAAATGATCAACTCTTTTACAAGACAAGGAACGCCCTTTAAATAGAAGTTCAAAGGCGTCCTTTAGCAAATACATAAACATGAAAAGGATTAACTAGCAAACCCTAAAAACCTAAGCTAGGATAATTCTCGGCCAAAGTGAAGGAATGTGGTTGGTGGATGCATTTCCATGTGGATTCTAGGCCAAAAGAGGAAGGAGACCAAGTAGCCTTCTAAGGAATAAACCAAAAAGGCAAAAGGAGACAAGCTACATGTCTACTTTTGCTTTTACTTTATGCTTTTTGCTTTCCTCTCTCTTCCACATCATCCATATGCTCCAAGCACCATGTGCCACCTAGCATGCTCTACTTTCTCTTAATTACCTACAAAACAAGACAAACAAAGATTAGCATGTTGGTTTAAGTTAATCTAATATTGGTCAAAGGTCAACTTTGGGTCAAAGTCAACAAGTTAACCAAAATAAGTCAACTAAAAACCAACTTAGGAAATTCAAACTAAAGTGATGCAAAACAAAGATAAAGGTGATGGAATAGAAGACGCCCCTCTAGACATGCTTCTAGTGATCCTTCTTGAGGCAGCTTCTATGGAGCTGTCATGGTTGGTTACGCCTTCATCATTCTAGAAGATTGATTTGTTTACATTTGTATTCATTCTTTTAATCCAGTGAAGATATGGAATAAAATACCTCAGAATAAAGTTTTGAAATTGTTTAATTTTGCCCAGGAGTGCAAAAGGATAAGTGTGGGTGTGTGATGAGTTCAAATTGCTGCCCTCATTTAATGTTTAAATTTGGGGATTTAATAGAATTTTTGTGCTTAATGATTGATTTAATTAGGATTTGTGATTATTGGATTTATTGAGTACGTAAGTAAAAAATGGCGTAAAAATTGATTTCAGTTGCATAAAATATTATTGGATATTCTAACGTTTGCAGCTGAAGTTTAATTTAGGTCATTAAAAGTGTGGATTTGAAATATTCAAAGTTACAAAATAAGTCCAAAATGACGAAATTATGGAAAAGAATAATTCAGAAGCTAAACGCACCCCTAATTTTTATTTACACATTCCTCCTACAAGTGGACCGCAAAAACCTGTTTTGCACCCCAAGTTTTTACTAAGTTGCACCCCTCCTACCATTTAAACTCCACTCAACCTCCCATGTGGCAATCCTCACCTTCTAAATCTATCCAACCACATGATGACACGTGTCATAATCCTCCACTCACCAAATTGACCAATCAGAGGGGCTTTCCACGTCACCATCTTCCAAAATGAAACCCTAACCCTAATTTTTCTCTGCTTCCACCATCACCAGCTGCGGCAGCCGCCACTCTCGTTGTCAACCTTACAGCCACCACGCCACCATCACCACATCGGCAACCGCCACCTCCATGTCGTCCACCTTGATGGAAACAAAAACTGCTACAACAATAGTGTTCACGTACATGCAACAACTCTACACCATTCATGCAACGTAGCAAAAAACATCTTCACTATCACGCTGTTGTCATCACCATGATAGCCACCATCTTTAACCTTCTACACCACCGCGTCGAACCACCATTTCTATAGTCGTGCATGAAGACGAAGGCACTTGCACAACGAAATAGCAACCATATCTGCGCCATCGCGTCTACACCGCAACAACAACAACAGTTCACCATGAATCTGCACCGCAACAATAGCAGGAATCACAGTCATGCCGGACCACCTACACCAGTCGCGGCGACCATGACGTAGCAGCAGCACCGCGTTAGAGTTCACCATGGCAGTAGCCGTCAAAGCTCATTCCTCCATTGCACCTGTAGAAACCCTAGTTTGGAGAGAGAAAGTGCACTCCGCCACGTGTCAGTCTACTATTGCATAGTCAAACTGGTCAACAGGTCAACTAGTCAAAGCAGCAGTCAACTCTAGTCAATATTGTAAAAATGGCTAAACAAGAGGGGCAGAATTGGAAATTGGAAAGAAATCAAGTTGTTAATTAATTAAATAAAGATAAAATATTTCAGCAACAAAACAGATAAAGTCCAAGTCCGATTGAAGCCTATATAAAGAGGCCTAAAGGAGCAGAAGGAGGACACTTAGCAACTCTCTGGTTTGGCAGATACCGTCATCACCACATCTCTCATTCTTCATTTCTTTTTATTTTCTTTCCTTCATCGTATTATCATGTATTCCATCAAAGCCATGGAGGGCTAGCTTTTAGGGTTGATTCCCTTGTAATTTCTTAATTGGATTCTGAGGTTAGATAAATTAATTTATTTGTTCCTTTGATTATTATTGTGGTTTTTGTTTATCTATGTCCTTTGCTTCTTAATTGAATAGAAAATAATGATTTTAAATCTACATGCATTCTAATCATATGAGTTAAAAGGTTTTTAAATTCAATTGGGACTTTACTTTGATTTTATTTAGAAACTTTCAGTTTATTAAATAAGTTTTTGCCAATAATTGAGACTGTACTTTGATTAAAGGTAATCACTTTAACTAAAATTAGTCAAGACTTTACTTTGATTAATTAAGTTTTCTATTTGGTGAGGAAACAAAGGAATATACATGATTAGGCTTATTAAAATTTAATTGAGACTGTACTTTGGTTGAATTTACTATGGATAATCTAAACATTCTCACTTTTAATTGAGATTGTACTTTTTTTTAAAAGTGAGAATGCAAACAAATGAATTGAGACTTTACATTAATTGATTTGTAAATCAACAACAATAATTAATTTAACAATAATCTCTAGATAACCGATGAAGAATCCTATTTTGAAAATGCAGAGGAATTGTTCTATTTTCTATTACTGTGTTTACAATCTTTTATTTGTGTGACTTTCATTCTTTGCATATAAAAACCCCATATTTTTAAAGTTACTAGTTTTAATTGCATTTAGGGTAGATTTTTATAAAACTCAAATATTTGAAATCAAATCTGTATTCATTGAGATACGACTGAAGGTTAGCTTAACCCTAACTAGTTTGTTCACTACTAACTTGGCAATACTGAAGTTCCTAAAGTTAAGTAGTGTCAATTTGATTGCTTAACGACAGCGTTATCATAGAGACAACCAAATAATGGTCTTTGATTAACCGTTAACCTAAAACTTAATGACAATTTCGGTTTTATGTTTAATTACAATTAACTAAGGTACTTTTGGCGGGCAAAAAGGGGAAAACGTGAGAGGAAGAGAGGAACTGAAGTGGATTCGTGGAGGGCAATTTTGAGACCTGAGTTTTTGGAGAAACTGAGTTTTTGAAAAGGGAGAGCTGAGTTTTTGGAGAAGCAAGTGAAGGTTCTTTGCCACCATAAAGCTAGGGCTAGGAGACCTTTTGGAGCAAAAATTCTGAGTAAGGGGAGCTGTTTTTGCATGATTTTATTCATATTTGGTGTATTGTGGTATGATGTTATTGAATGCATGGGAATTTCTCTCGTTCATGCTGATTCTCGAAGGTTTTTAGGTTTTTGCCCAAAAACTGCCTAACGGTAGTGCATGTGCCACCAGGCGACGAATCTTGTCTGGCCCAATTTTATGGGTTCTGGTATGAACCGCCTGGCGGCGAGGTGGACCTGCCAAGCGACATGTAGTGGCTATTGTATTCTCTCTTTTTTTTATAAAAATTGTGCGTGGATAATTCCCTGGTTAGATTGTTATATTCATGTAATTGCTTGATAATGATATTCTTGTTATTGATGTGCTGATTATGTGTTAAATTGGGGTTGGAAGGAATGAGAGGGTTCATGTTACCATTGTTAAATGAACTTGAATTTTTGGAATAAGTGTAAACTATGATGAGCCAGGGATTTTGATGATAGGGCTTATGTATGTTTGAGGAAATTGGGAAAATTTTGAATATTGTCATGTTTGGAGATGATTGGAGTGAATTTTAGACCATGGGATTTTTAGGTGCTGGAAAACCTTGGGATTTTCTTACCCAAGCTCTAATGTGCCGCCTGGCGGCATCTTATTGGCCGTCAGGCGATAGCGATGCGAGAGTACCACTTTGGGCATTTTCATGGAGTGCGGGGCAGTGAGAGTCTTGACGATGGGATTAAATGGGTATTACAATTGTAATATGGTGCTCCAAATAACATAGTGGTCATTTACAATCTAAGTTAAATGTTGAGAATGATAGGAAGAAATCATATAAGGAAAATTGGGGTGGTGTTTAGCAACAAGGTGGTTGGATGGTCCAATTAGTGGGAGGTAATAAGAAAAAGGGACGAGACAATAGGAATTGGTTGAGAGTTAAAATACTGCGGGGTATGGAAGTATGAATCATAAGTTCTTAATGAGGCAGTGATATGGGGATTGGAAATGGACTAAGTGTTGGCTAATTTAAAAATGGATGAACTAGTACGCATAAGTTAAGGATGGACGGTTTTGTTAGGGTGGTATGTAGTAATAAGTTAGTAATGTCTATCCGTAGAATTGGACTTGCATTAAGTGGAGGAAAAATGTTAATACATATGGCTATCCGTGTGCAATTATATGAAAGCTAACTTAAGACTATTGCAAAGAAAGTTCTAGTCATTAAAGTGCAGTATACTTGGGCGTCTGATTTAAGATATTGGACTATTGGTCATTTCCATAGATTTGGATGGAGTTACTATACTATGATAAAGCCCTTGGAAAATTAGAAACCTTGGATAGATGAATTGAAAATTGTAAAGTATAGGTACTTGAACATATGAGAGTTGCAGACTACCCATAATGTAACCTTGATGGAGGAGTGTCTATTTGGACTTTTGGAAATGGTTTATAGTGCAAGTCAAACTATTTGGGGTGCTAAAACTAGTAGATTTCTGCTACTGATATAGCATTTGGCGGCACGGTTAGGTGCGCCAGGCGATAGGACCACCAAGGGTGTCCCTGCAACGAGTGGCGCTTGGCGGCAAGATGTGCCCGCCAAGTGATAGACCTGCAACAGTGGGTCTGCGAGATGCCTGACGCCTGGCGGGTAGGTTCATGGATGGTGGTGAACACGTGATGAATGAGCCGGGAGGTTCGTGTGAGCATCATAAATCCTAAGTTCAAGGCTAACTATTTGTGTGACTGAAGGTTGAAAAGCTTGGGGATTAAGGTCTTGGCCAAGAACTAACTAGGATAAATCGGATGGGTGTATTGCCTTCACTATGTTAATTGATATGTTATTTTCATTATTTTATATAAGCTCACCATTTCTATGTGTGTTTGGCTATGATAGTGTAATTCTTTACACAGGAGCACATGATGCTACATGTGATGTTGTTGACGCTTGGGATACTATGAGATAGGAATGTTATTGCATTTTCATTTGTTTATCGAACTTCGAAACTTATAATACATTATATTCTAGTTTCATTTAAATTTTGGTGCACTTGATTTTATTTTAAATTTTTCCCGCGTTTGGGATTAATAAAATCATGACAATTGAATTTCAATTCTTTTTTTCTTTATTTAATTAAGTAATTTCTCATAGGGATGTTACAATTTACAATTTAAATAATTCATATTTTCTACATAAAAATTGCTTAAAATTTCATAAGAAACTCATTGGCCAATACTCAAAGGGGATTTGTTATGAAATTTGAAAAATTTCTTCTTTTTGTGACACTTTTTTAATTTTTTTACTAATTTTTACTATTTAGAATTTAAATAATTGATATTTTATATATAAAAATTGCAAAATATTTCACACAGAATAAGTTAGCCAATACTAGGATAGGATTTGTGTTCTTAAATTTGACAAATTTCATCTCCTATTAACACTTTTTTAATTCTTTTTACTATTTTTAACTATTTACAATTTAAATAATTGATATTTTATGTATACAAATTGCTCAAAATTTCATAACAAACAAGTTTGCAAATACTTAGATGTGATTAGTTTCTGAAATTTTAAAAATTAAATCTCTAGGTAAAAAATTTTCAATTTTTTTCCTATCTTTTACTACTTAAAATTTAAATGATTCATATTTTCTACATAAAAATTTCTCAAAATTTCACAAAAAAATCATTGGCCCATACTCAAAGGGGATTATTGGTGTTATTAAATTTGAAAATTTTCTTCTTTTTATACTATTTTTTAACTTTTTTACTAATTTTTACTATTCATAATTTAAATAATGGGAATTTTATATATAGAAATTGCAAAAAATTTCACAACAAACAAGTTGGGCAATACTATGATAGGATTTATGTTCTTAAATTTGACAAATTCCATCTAGTGGTAACACTTTTTTAATTCCTTTTCTATTTGTAACTATTTACAATTTAAATAATTGATATTTTATATGTAAAAATTGCTCAAATTTCAGAACAAACAGGTTGGCGGATACTTAGTTGAGATTACTTTCTGAAATTAAAAAATTCCATTTGTACATAATTTTTTTTCCTACTTTTTACTATTTACAATTTAAATAATTCATATTTTATACATAAAAATTGCTCAAAATTTCACAAGAAACCTGTTGGCCAATACTCAAAGGAGATTATTGGTGTTATGAAATTTGAAAAAGTTCATCTTTTTGTGACAGTGTTTTAATTTTTTACTAATTTTTACTATTTACAATTTAAATAATTTATATTTTATATATAAAAATTACAAAAAAAATCACAAGAAACAAGTTGGCCAATACTAGGATAGGATTTGTGTTCATAAATTTGACAAATTCCATCTCTTATTAATGTTAGTTTTGAAATGGTTGAAAAGCCAAGAAGGGGGGGTTGAATTGGCTAGTTAAAAATTTAGGCTATCTTTGCAAGCTAAAAACCACCTTTAATTGAATCAAATGGATCACCAAGTTAGGATGCAAACAATACTGAATTGTACACTTTCAATCGATCAAAAATAGAGTTAACGAATTGATTTTACTAAACAAATTCTATTTTGGTATAATTAATTGATTGAAACAGAAAAATAGTCGACTGAAATATTGGGAAAATTCAAAAATGTGAATTTGAGTTTTAAACCAGAAACAATGCTCAAGAATGATCAAGACCAGTTCCAAATGATTATACAAACATGCTCAATGCTACAGATGCCATGAAAACATACAAGAACATGAAAAAGATTATTAAAGCACAAGTTCTTGAAACTTTAAAATGAAAATGCAAGAGAGAAAGGTTAAAGAAGAGAGGACACCATGAGTTTTTATACTGGTTCAGTCAAACCTGAGTTTTTACAAAGTATTCACCCTTACACTTCCAAAATATGGGAAAACACCACAAAAGACACTTGAATCACACAAGAATCACATCAGCACAGCAAGAACCCTCTTGAAGACCTGGAAAACCACCAGGCACACACACAAAGCTTGAGAAAGATCAAACCTCAGCGGTAGCACAACCCACCCTACCACAAACCACTTTCTCCAAGCTTCAAACCAAGCCAAAAGCTCTCAGAATTGATCCAAGATCAATCTTTAACAACTGCAACACATATAATCACGAAGGGGAGACTTTCCACAAGTTTCCTAAACAAAATCGTGCTCTAAAATGATCAACAAACCTCTCTTTCGAAAATAACAGCTTTTATAGTCAAACTGTTACGAAATTCAACAGGTTGATTTTCAAATCAATCGGTTGATTTCACTTAACTTAAGTGAAATCAGTCGATTAAAAACTAAATCACCTAATTAAATTTGTTGCAGTTTTAAGACTACTGCAGCCAACCTTTTAACCTGTTGAAAATCCATTCAACAGACTAAAAGAGACATTTTAACCTGATGAAAAACCATTCAACAGATTAAAAGACACACCTAAGACCAAAAACATCTAATTAATGCTATAAGGTCTACAACATGAATTACAAACTTAAAATACGCTTTCTAAATGATGTAACTACATGGAGAGCACACGTTCCAGCCTTGATCACCGTGGATATCACAAAATATCCTTTCCTTCATCAATATAGACTTCATTCCAATGGTAATGGCTCCAAGATAGTTCAAAAGAGCTTCATTCAATCTTCATCAAATCTTCAAGAAGCAAACCACCTTGGCTTCTCATGTCAAAAGTTAATACTTCTTTAATTCTTTTTACTATTTTTAACTATTTACAATTTAAATAATTGATATTTTATGTATAAACATTGCTCAAAATTTCATAACAAACAGGTTCGCAGATACTCAAATATGATTAGTTTCTAAAATTTTAAAAGTTCAATCTTCAAGTAACAAAATTTCAATTTTTTCCTACTTTTTTCTACCTAAAATTTAAATAATTCATATTTCTACATAAAAGTTGCTCAAAATTTCACAAGAAACACCTTGACCAATACTCAAAGGGGTTATTGGTGTTTGAAATTTGATAAATTCATTCTTTTTCTGACACTTTTTTTTTTAACTCTTTTACTAAGTTTTACTATTTACATTTTAAATAATTCATACTTTATATATAAAAAAGGCAAAAAAATTTACAAGAAACAATTAGCACAATACTAGGATAGGATTTGTGTTCTCAAATTTGACAAATTCCATCTCATGGTCACACTTTTTTAATTCTTTTTACTATTTTTAACTATTTATAATTTCAATAATTCATATTTTGTGTATAAAAGTTGCTCAAAATTTCACAACAAACAGGTTGACGGATACACAGATGGGATTAGTTTCTGAAATTATGAAAATTCAATCTCTAGGTAACAATTTTTCAATTTTTTTCCTACTTTTTACTTCTTACAATTTTAATAATTCATATTTTCTACTTAAATATTACTCAAAATTTCACAAGAAACTCCTTGACCCATACTCAAAGGGGATTATTGTTTTTTATGATTGTTTTTTAACTTTTTTACTAATTTTTACTATTTACAATTTAAATAATTGGAATTTTATATGTTGAAATTGCAAAAAATTTCACAACAAACAAGTTGGCCAATACTAGAATAGGATTTTTTTTCTTAAATTTTGTTTTCATTCTTTTTCTATTTGCAACTATTTACAATTTAAATAATTGATATTTTATGTGTAAAAATTGCTCAAATTTCAGAACAAACAGGTTGGTGGATACTCAGTTGAGATTACTTTCTGAAATTTAAAAAATTCCATTTATACATAACATGTTCTTATTTTTTTTCTTGCTTTTTACTATTTACAATTTAAATAATTCATATTTTCTACATAAAAATTGCTAAAAATGTCACAAGAAACTTGTTGGCCAATACTCAAAGGAGATTATTGGTGTTATGAAATTTGAAAAAATTCATCTTTTTGTGACACTGTTTTAATGTTTTACTAATTTTTACTATTTACAATTTAAATAATTTATATTTTACATATAAAAATTGCAAAAAATTTCACAAGAAACAAGTTGGCCAATACTAGGATAGGATTTGGTTTCTTAAATTTGACAAATTACATCTCTTGTTAACACTTCTTTAAATCTTTTTACGATTTTTAACTATTTACAATATAAATAATTGATATTTTATGATGTTACCCCAACAAGCCCAACCTCAAATGCATCAACAAGCCCAAGTCCACATCAAGGCCCAATCACTAGAAGCAGGATGAGAAAGATTCACATAGGCCTCTCACAAGATGATCAAGTCAATCATGGGCTTTTTAAATTATTCACATGGGCTAAAGAAATCTCTAAAATATGAGATAATGCATGAAGGAAGTAGTGTAAGGCCCATTCAGATTAATTCTTTTCTGCCTGCCCTAAATTAAAGGGGTTGCCCTTGTAAGTAGGCCTAAGGGTTGGCCCAGTATATAAAATCTTACTACGTTGCCCTAAGTCCCACTTTCCACTCTTTTCACAGAACCTTGAGTTGCAGCCGTCAACCCCTTTGCTAGGATTCTGCCTCCGCTGTTACGTTGAGCCAGGAAGTTCCGTTACTCTATGTAAGTGACCTTCGAGTTCATGCTAGTTCCCTTTTTTATAACCTTTTCGTAATCTGTTGTAAGAGCCTTGGTTAACCCCATTTGTCTGGTTCTGTTCCACTCTCACCTCAGCCATGTAGTTCATCCTTGGAGCTGTCGTACTCGTGGTCGTACAGTCAGGGTCTTCGCTAGACTTTTCCAGGTACGGGGAAGTTAGAGTCTGAGTCTTGATTGTTTTATGGCTGGGTTGGAGTTTATTAGATGTTGTATGCACTATATGATTGTGTTGAATGTGTGAACTACCATGTACTGTCCTTGGGTGCGAACAGGTGACTGTTACAGGAGAACAGTGGCGAGACCTATTAATCTCGCCCAAGCGAGCCAGTCTCGCCTAGGCGAGATGAACAGGGAGCTCGCCCAAGACTTTTGTGCGAAAGATCGCCCAGGCGACAAGCTCGGCTTTTTGAGCGAGCGAGCATCTCGCCCAGGCGAGAGGGGTCTCGCCTAAGTGAGATCCCGCGGGTGCTCCTGCTGTCTTTTTCGAGCCCTCGCCTGGGTGAAGACGTCTCGCCTGAGCGAGACCCTCCTGCCTGAGCGAGGTGCTGGGCGAGACAGTGCAATGTGAGATTGTTTTCTTGGCTTTGTATGGATAATGCTTGCTTGGTTTTGAGTATTGTGCTAAAGGTTTGATATGAGTGAGTATGATTGAGTGATGCAAGTCATGAGTTATGAATAATGGGTTGACATGAGTTTCGCATGAGATTGTAATGAAATGGTTGGTATGAAAAAGGCATGATAACGATATGATTTGGAAATCCTTGGTACATGGATGGTTTATGATGAGATGAAACGAGTTGGGCCTGAAACATGAAAGGCGTTGGCTTTAAAGGTTGATACAAATAACGTATACATGCATGATGAATATTATTAGGCTGCGTGATTATGTTTGTATGTGTCAGTGCATAATTCCTTGGGGTCTCTAGGTGAGCCTTTCGGGGTCGCGCTTCAGTGGTCGGGATGTAATTCCATGGCCCCTGTTAGTGGGTGTCCATGGTGGTGCCCCATCTGTATAACTAGGTAAGGATTCAAGGTAAGGTTGCATCCTGACACTCTAAGGAGTCAGTTAGTCTCACCTAGAGTGGACTAACTCCCGTGGTGAGAGTAGCAGGAGGCTTGAAACTCATTAAGGGCTAACCTTGTGGTAAGGGAAACTGATTCATTGTAACACTTGTGACATATAACTCGTGGGTGAGCAGCTCGGGGGTGAGCAGCTCGGGGGTGAGCAGCTCGGGGGTGAGCAGAGGTATCCACCACAAGTGCGACCATCCACTAAATCCGACCAAGTTATACGTATCCGGATGAGTCGAGTCGAGTCGTAGTGTATCGATTAGAAGTCATAACATGCTTGGTTGTTGTATGGACATTGAATGATGGAAATATATTTGACTGTACGATGAGAATATTGTTGGCTTTAGCTTACCCTGTTTGTTGTGTGGTTGTATTGTATGTGGCTGTTCTTTCTTGTGATGATCATCAATTTGATTGATGGGAGCAGATGGGCGAGGTTCTCGTGGTCAGCAAGGAAATGGTGATTCTGCCGCTTAGCCATTTGGGCTGGATTTATCTTCTTCATGATTTCTTTAGGGCTATGGCTCATGTATCGCTTTATGCATTACTACTCTACTCTCTTTGTTAGACTTGTATCTGGTTTCCCGTTGGCATCGTGGTGTGCCCAGGTTGTAGGGGTTGTGTTAAGGACCCCCGGACTACTCCATTCTAATATTTTGTGTGACGTGTCTTTTTATTTCGCTTAATAATTAAATGGGACGTTACAAGTAGTCTAGATTTAAATTGGGCCATTGTTTAGGCTTTGCTTTCAATAAAAGCTAGAACACTTTTTGGGATCAATTGGGCCGAGCCCAATTTGCTACCTGTGGCCGAGAATTACTTGAGTGACTCTCCATTTGGATGCAAGCTAAGCATGAACTAAGCAAGGAGAATGTGATGGAAGCATGGTGCGTGTGACTTGGGCAAGGAGAGTGTGATATGCCACTTGGCATCATCAAGACTTATCTACTACATCACATGGTCTCCAATCAAGCTTCTTCTCCAAGCTACATTTGCAATTCATCTTTGTTGCATTTTCTCTTCATTTGGCCGGCCATATGCCTATAAATAGAGCCACTCAAATATTGTAATGGTTACTCTTGAATTGCTAATAGATGCTAGTGTTTGAGATCACTCCACACTTCTATTAATTTGAGAGCATACATGGCTAACCTTCTCCTTCATC
>Ga0214545_1010623_pt1 | contig 13235 bp, 6 predicted proteins | sample CNSS4metaG_FD_160064 | JGI IMG/M metagenome (GOLD analysis project Ga0214545, IMG submission 160064) | Root nodule microbial communities from cowpea collected in UCLA plant growth center, Los Angeles, California, USA - CNSS4 | ecosystem: Host-associated > Plants > Roots > Nodule | place: USA... | reverse complement strand
TACAACCACAACACAACTTGTTCACTTTCTTGGTATAAATGCGATTTTAATTCAACCAAGATCCAAATCCAATTAAAAATTAAGGGTGTGTTTTTGTTGCACCATTCACCTTCTTGAATTTCTTGAATAATATATGTCATTTACATCGGTGCTTATATGTGTGGGTGTATATGTATGTATGTATCATGATTTTGTAGAAAGTAAAATCAACAATTTGTGTTACGATCTCACAATTTACAATTTTGTGAACCCTTCAAGATTATAAGCATAATCTTAATTTTAACTTTTTTTTGTCAGGGAGATAATAAAAATAATAATGAAATGCAAAACAACATATAAGAGAGCAACCAACATATACTAAAATTATTTAACGTGGGAAAAGCTCAATATGAAGAAAAAACCCACTTGACCTATTCTGGTAAAAACTTTCACTAATAATATTTAATGAGTACACCACAAGTTCTCTTGGAGACTCCAAGGACCAATAGAAAAAAAAAATCTTCATGAGCAAGAAGAATATCAACATAAGAAAACTTCAGTGTGTATCTAGCTAAACAACAAAGAGAACCAAATATATAAGACGTGTTATAAAATCTACTCTCAAGCTAGCTTTTCTACATAGATTTGCACATGATACATGAGTTCCTCTTTTCTTCTTCTCACTCTCTCTTGGTTGCTTCTTTTCTTTTCTCACATAGACACTCGAAGCATCTACCTTTCTACCTTTGTCTTGAAAACCTGATGCAAAGGGTTGCATTATTTTAAATTGCATAATGCCTGACAGTCCATAAAGAAAAAAAAAAAAAAATATATATATATATATATATATATATTTTATTTTTTTTCTTTTTCATTTTCTTAATTATGTTAGCATGAATCCAATAATTATAGAGGTTGTTAAAGAGCTCTTGTGAATGCATAAATTCCTATAAAAGTTGAGATTATCCCAAGAAAAATATCATTTTTCCTCTTTCTCCATCACCAATTAATTAGGGCCATAGTCAACCATACTAGTTTTGTTCCTTGCACATATCAAGTCTGTAACATCTTGATCGAATATTATTATTTTAAATAAAATAAAATGATGCTAAAATAAAACGCATTTAATAACAAAAGTTCTTTCCCAAAACGCGAGAAAATTTCAACTTTATTAAAAGCGCAAAAATCCAAAATCCAAAAATTAACTCAATGTTTAACAATCCAATAACAATTTATAAACAACAGTTTACAAAATAGTGAAAACATAAAAGTGTTCCCATGCTCGTCCCTCTCTAGTTCTAAGCGTCACCAGCTCCACCTGTACCATCATCTGCTCCCGCGTATTGAATTACACGATCATCGCTAAACACAAACAGATAGGGTGAACTAATAATATAAATAACTCATAAACAAACTAAAGTGCACACACACACACACACTCGACGAAGAACCCATATTCCCCAAGTCCAGACAACATGTCCACCATCATATAATCCATGTTCTACCTCTTCAGATGATGACCTTAAGATATCCTTTGTTGTCACAAGCCACAACTTGTGGTTCCACCATCTACAAGCCACAACTCGTAGATACACATGCGAGACTAACATATTACGGACCAGCATCTATAACACCAGGTGGAGTTCCCAATACGAACCACAATTCGTACTCTCGACACAAGATTAACAACATCATTAGCCACAACTTGTGGCTGCCCAATCAAGTGGAGACTATCCGTACGAGTCACAACTCACACACTCACACTGGTTACTAATATTACAGGCCATAACCCGGGATCGCCATGTGTTTACCCTCCATCCCGAGCCACAACTCAAGGGATGCCATTCTGAGCCACAACTCAAGGAATGCTTTAGCAAGTCTCCACCCTAAAGCCATCATCCAAAGCATTTAAAATCAACTCAACCTCTTCGGAAGACCTACAAACCCCAGACCCAAGCATTCACTTCTTCTACTTTCCACCTCTTGATTCTACACCCTTTAATGATACCCTTAAGTTGATACTTGCTACCACGAGTGACAACTTGCCCCTCCGACTACAAGCCACCACTTGTAGTCCGCACACGGAAATTATCCAGTTATAAAGTATAATCTGTAACACCAAATGAAGTTGCCCAATACGAACCACAATCCGTATTTATCATGAGACTATCAACTTCACCAGTTACAACCGTAAAGAACAATCAAGTGAACCATCTGTACTAGCCACAACTAGCATGCTAACACCGAAATTCAATGCCATCAGGTTCCAACCTAGAATGGCCATGTGTTTACTCCCCATTACCAGTTACAACTCGTAAATTGGTCCCCAACAAGTCATCTTCTCAAGGCTTCCATCCAAATCTATGTAGAATCCTCCAATGCAAACCCCCTCTGCACTCGACATTGGTTAGCGCAACTCCAGCGTCAACATAAATAGCGCAAACCCCAAGTTGACATATATAGATTTATATATTCAACATGAATCAACAAATACTATAAAAAACATACTCATCAATCACACACACACACACACACACACACACACACACACACACACATACATATATATATATATATATATATATATATATATATATATATATATATATATATATATATATATATATATATATATATATATATGTATATATACATATATATGTATATATACATATATATGTATATATACATATATATGTATATATACATATATATATATATATATGTATATATATGTATATATACATATATATATGTATATATACATATATATATACATATATATACATATATGTATATATATGTATATATACATATATATATATATGTATATATACATATATATGTATATATACATATATATGTATATATATACATATATATATATATATCTACATATATATATATATATATATATATATATATACATATATATATATATATACATATGTATATATACATATATATATATATATATATATGCATCCATCAATCATGGCCATACCAACACTTAAGCACACTTAAGCATCCAATACTAACCATATATCTCTAGCTACATACCTCCAACTCAAATCTCCACCTGTCAAAATTTCAGCTGAATCATACAGTTAATGAACCGCAAAACGCGGTTTTACAAAAATTGCGCAGACTAGAAAAATTGGTGGCGCCCAACACCCAGAAATCAGGGACTTGGCGCCTGACGGTATGAAACCGGTGCCTGGCAGTCCCTATTGTGCGGAAACATGAAAAATAGTGTTTTTTCATGAAAAGATACCTATTCCACACATCCCAAGCATCCAAATACGCGATCCACCCATGTAATTGCTTGAAAATTCATTCAATCATGGGTTCAACATTCATATACAGTCTATTAGAGTACATTCGTACAATTTTAACTCCAACATTGGCACAAAACATCATACTCATAAACAAATTCATTTCTCAAAAGCCTTCTTAGAACCCTTATGAAGAACATATACTGTTCAATCACCACACTAGCATCAACTTTAGCAATTTATCATTAATTTATCATGAAAATCATACAACACCATCACACATAATAATTCCAAGACATCACCATTGCCCCCAAACTCTATAAAAATCAAAAAGTCAAACCACGAAGCTCGTGTCGCCTGGCGGTAAGGGAGGTCCGCCAGGTGGTTTCTGGGTAAAACCTAGAAACCACGTTTAAGTTGTATGCATCACCTGGCAGGTCTTCAAGACCACTAGGCAGTTTCTGGAAAATTTCCAAAAAACACGAACATGACAGAACCCAAAACCCACGTGCATTTCATACATCCCAGAATTATATACCACAAAATTAAAACACGAGATGCAACTCCCTTAATCTGGATTTTCTGCTCCATTTACGCTCTGTTGTCCCTTCTTGGCCCAAAATTGCTTTAGCTTTTTTCTCCTATACTTGAGTGTACTTTCTCCACTCCAACTCTTCCCTTTGGTTCTGTTTTGGTGTTCTGGAAAACTCTCTTAGGCAGTCACACGAAATTTCCTTCTCTCATACACTACCTTTACTCTCTCATTAAACTTTCACCCTAGTAATTACTACATTAATCTCCAAAAATAGTCATAGACTACCTTTACTCTCTCATTAAACTTTCACCCTCGTAATTACTACATTAATATCGAAAAACAAAACAATATTTAATTCTCTCATCAATTGCTATGACTCTTACCTCTTTAGCTTCTCAAGAGAGGACTAGGGTTTCTAGGTTTTCCTTAGCTTAGCAAAAATTATAAAACATGACAAGAAGCTATTTCAAAATGGCCAAGTTTGAACTCACAACCTCCCAATTACCAAGCATATGCTCAACCATTAAGCCACTAGATGTTTCGTGACATATCATGCCAATATATACTCATAACATCATGCCACATGTTCATATATGTGCCTATAATAAATTAAATAATTAAAACATCACATTATTGGCATCAAGACTCAAACCTAAGTCCTCTTGATATCGCTCCACATGCTTAACCACTTGAGCTACCATTGCTCTTTGTCATAATTCCCCACATTAATTACCATAATGATCCCTTTAAATGTATTTATATTAAATAAATATTTATTTATGTATTTAATTTTCCTGGGTCTTACGAAGTTTTCTTGCTAACAAGAACTTTTTCATCATATATCAGTCATTCTCGCCAGTATGGATTTTCTCTAAAGATAATTCTTTCCTCTCTAATGCATCTCGTATCCAATGATATCAGACCTCAATATGTTTTGACCTTGAATGAAAGGTCGAGTTCTTACTGGGATTATCCCAATATTAAACATACTTTTCTTATGATAATCTTAACTCTTGTAGGAATTTATGCATTCACAAAAGCTCTTCAACATTTTATGTAATAAAAATATATTTTGCTTCTGTAGAAGATAGAGAAACATGTTTTTAGAGTCTAGGTTGCTATGACACTACTCCCCTTGCAAAAGTTATTGTATAATTGTAAGTAGATTTTCTAGAATTCACATCACAAACATATATGCATCTATGTAACCATTCTACACAAACTTACTACTTCCAAAGCATAAACAAATTCTAGAAGTACCTTTCAGATACCTTACTATCCACTTTACAAGTTGTCAATGCTCTTTTTTAGGATGAGCAAGGAAATAACTAACAACACCAACAACCTTAGCAATGTCTGATCTTGTACACATTGATAAACTAAATTTTAGTTGCATTAAATTCATACAAAACCAATTTCCCCTAACATATAGTATAGAGGTAACCTTGAGTAATCGATCTATGGATAAGACCAAGTGGAGATGCAATATTTTTATGTGAGTTATGGTAGAGAAATTTAACTAACAAAAACACTAAAGCACTAAAAATCCTACGACTACTATGTAATGCATGTCTTAAAGCTAAAGACCACAAAATCTACAATAGATGCTTATTCGATGAATAGAGTGATGGAATATATGCTCAACATGATTTATTGGACTCTAGCATTTGTACGTTAACCCCCGGAACCACTAGCAAACACTAGAAAACACAATTAAGCTAACTGTTTGAGGAATATCCTCAAAGACACACTATCCACTCAAGGTGTTTGAGAAAATGCATGATGAACTTGAGACCCTATTTAGAATGCATGCATGTGGAACATTATTGAATCACCTAAATCAACTAGAATGCACATATGAAAGTGGTTCATTTTGGATTACTTAATGATGCAAAATGGTTCATTTTAACATCAAGTGATCATAGGAAGTGAAACGAAACAAAAAGGACAAGTATAATTGAAGATCACAATTTCAAAACTTAGCTTCGGACTTGAAAACCCAAGTTAACGACTTTAATTGTCAAATTGCATTTTTTATTTTCTGAGTTTACTGTGAAAATTAAATGATGTAACATGTTCAGAACATTCAATCTAACTAAAACAAAGTGTTCACAACTAAAAACACACGAAATTAACATAAAAATGTGAAAATCACAGTGACACACACTCAAGAACACTTAAACTCGATTCTATCAATTGTAAAAGTAACTCTAAAGTCAACACTTTCGCATACGAAAGTTCTAAGCTCTTTTTCAGATTCTGCTCCTACTTTTCTAATTTTTCTTCCTTGAATTAGCATTAAACCACTGTAGTTCACATATCAACCTGCACCAAAGTCATCAACTAAGATTATGGTGCTAGTTTATAAAAGAAATTACCTAACTGAGCTATTTCCTTACTTTATTCTAAACTAAACTATTTAAAACTAAAACTATAGAATATTAGAATCTAAAATTGAAACTCACTACTCCTCTATTATCTAACATAAACTAGCATCATACTATCAAAGTTAAATCTAACTAAACCTAATTACTAAACTACATTATCATATCTACTTAAATTAACTAAAGTAGTTAACTAAGCAAGTGTAACATGGAATGCACAATTTAATCCACTTCCAGCCTCTTTCCAATGTCTCTTAGCTCCAGCAAGTGTATTTTAATGTTCCTTGGTGTTTCGCACAACTGGTACAGAGATAGGAGATGAAATGTAAAAAGTCAACCCAAAGTTAACTCGACATTATTTTTTGCCAAATTTAATGTAGAAATGATTCACAACTGTTGTTTCCTTTCATTTGTTCTTGATCAGCCCTTAATTATCTCCATTTAGTCGTCATTGGTTTAATTTTAGTGCATTAAATCAAGTTACACAAGTTAACTCCTAAAAATCAAAGAAAAACACATAAACTAAGCTAGCAAACTATTATACTTCTAACTAAAAAAATCTAAAACAACTCTGACTCTATTAATCAAAACTATCTCTATTGTCTAACTATGGTACTAATTAAAGGAAACTAATACTAACAGCAAAACCATGCACAAAACTAGTGCTACATCACTAGCTAATGAAGAAATCTAACTAAACTAGAACTTTTGCACCTATCACTACTAGATTTTCTATTCTTACCAACGAAAACTAGAGTCTTACCCTTAAAAAAATGCTAAACTAAGCTACTGAAACTAAAAGCAAATTAAACACTTACAAAAACATGCTAAAACTACTCTATTAACACTAATTCTAAAATAACATAGAAATAAGCAAAATAACGGAATCTACTGTAATATGAACTATTTAACTAGAATTATATGATAAGAAAGACATAATTAACTACCTAAAATAGGACAAAATATGTGTTTAACACACACTAAAGCATATACCAAACTACCAACTACATATGAATATGAAGTCTTTTGCATTTCTTCTTTCTCTTTCTAACTTGTAGGACACTACTCTAAGCCCAACTTAAGGTAATCTACAAGTGGAGTGCTAACAAACTTAGAATTTTCCATATTAAATTTCTCTTATACCTTTTTAATATATTTTTATTGGGAAAACCACAATTTTCCATTTTTCTTATCACAAACAATTATCATGCTAAATATTTGTTTTGTAGGAATCAAATCCTTCATTGCAAGGGACTTGCTCAAATCTATTTTAAGACTTTGGATATCATTCATATCATGACTAGCAATCAACCTATCATCAACGTAGAGCAACACAATAACAAATTTTTAGAGAATTTCTTCACAAAAACGCAATGGTTAGGAGAGGTTTTATCATACCCATGATCCATCTTGAAGTAATCAAATTTTCTATACCATTGCCTTGGAGCTTGTTTGAGCTCATGTCAATCTGTAAATAAGACTTTCTTTACCTTTTATTGTAAAACCTTAAAGTTGTTCCATATAGATCACTTCCTTTATGTCTCGTGAAGGAAGGTTGTTTTCACATCAAGTTTGTTAACTTTTGAATTTAAACTTGTTAATAAGCTAAGAACAACTCTTATTGAAGATATTTTAACCATAGGTGAAAATATCTCTTCAAAATAAATTTCCTTATTTTGACTAAAGCCTTTCACAACCAACTTTGCCTTATACCTTGGTTGTGAGTTATTCTCCTCATATTTGAGTTGAACACCTATTTATTTTTCAGTGTTTTCTTGCCTTAAGGCATATTAACCAATTCAAAAGTATGATTCTCATGCAAGGATTTCATCTCCTCTTGCATGGCTTTGTACCACTCATCTTTTTTCTTCATTTGACATAGCTTTTTCATACCTTGTAGGCTCCCCTTCCCCCCTCATTAGTGAACAAAACAAGTCCATGAGGAGAATATTTCTATGAAGGACGTCTCTCTCTAACAAATATTTTCAAGTGAGGCTCTACAAGTTGATCAGGATAAGCTAGTTCATTAATTTGAGTCTTAGTCATATCAACTACATTCTCCAAATATGCATTCACATCTCCCCCATGATAAATAACTTTGGCAAGAGGTTTTATCTTAACATCAATGCACCCATGAGTAACCTGTTTTGGCTCCTCTTTCTTGTTAATATCTTAAATTGTTTGATCATCAAGAAAAATAACATCTTGACTTCTAGCAATCTATAACCAAATCATCACAACTATAACCAAGGAATATACATTTTCAAGACTTCCCATCAAGCTTAGATTTTTAATCTCTAGGGATATGAACATGTGCTTTGCAACCAAGCACTCTTAAATGACTATAAGAAACATCTTTCCCCTTCCACACTTTCTCAAGTGCATCACCATTAAAAGGAATAGAAGGAGAAAGGTTAAGAGATGTGGTCATCTATAAGTGACAAAATAAGAGCAATCTCTAATTGATTAAGCATCTATAGTGCAAACATTAGTGTGAATTAAATTCAAGACATGTGGTCTTCTACATGGATGATAAGTTCAAAAAGAAACTCTATATTGCCTACCAACAAAGAAATTAGAACAAGTTTCAAGAGATGTACCTCTAACAAAAAGCAACCCTTGTCTTAAAAGTGTAGCAGGGCCCTTCTTATTCAAGTGACCAAACCATTTACGTCATAGTGCTATAGAACAATCCTCAATTGCATTCACTTAAGGTATAAATAACTTTGTTGATGTTTAATAAAGAGTATTTCGCATCTCTCCTTTTGCTACCACCATTTACACTTTAGTGCATTTCCATTTTCCATCGCCAAAGGAATTATAATAACCATCTTCATCAAGTACATGTATGGAGATTAGGTTGAGGAAAATATTAGGGATAAACATTCTTCAAAATGAGATAGTCAGTTTATCATTAGCAAGTTACTCAAAGATACCACTAATGTCTCCCAATTGTTTGGTCATTAGTTAAGCAATAATAATGCTAGTTGTTGACAACACCAATGAAACATGAGCTAAATTTACAAAAAAGATTAATACCACCTCCAATCCAAAATCTTAAAACAATGAGTTAATGGGTCTTATTCCTTATGTTGCTTAAATTTTCATATTTACTTAATGTGAAACTTAAACCCACACTTAGATTTTGAGCACCTTGTGAGTCAGGTTGACTCACTTTAACATCCCTGTTTAACTCTAAATAAGCTCATGCCAGACATCGCTATCACCCTATCTAACTCAAACACTATGACCCATTAACAATTGTTAGTAAATCTTATTTGAATATTTCATGAAAATAAAACAATCAAAATAAAACTACTAATGAAAGAAATATTGAATATTAAAAAAATTATTTAAAATTTGATTTTATATATTTATATATTTTTTGTTTAAACTTATGAAATTGAAGTTATTTTTTCAAAAGACTTATTTAAATTTTGAATTATACTTCAAAATTAATTTTTATATAAGCTTACATTTTAAAAATGGTTTTTCAATGATTTTATTTAAATTAAAATGAATATATATATATATATATATATATATATATATATATATATATATATATATATATATATACTCACGACAATAAAAATATCCACATATTTTTTTTCGTAAATACTTAATAATGTATGACGGTGGATAATGAGAGAAATTTCATAGACCCTAATTAAGGAGTGAATAGTACTTGTATATACTCAATCCTAATGTCATTCCTGGTAAAACGTTTATACACGTCATGAGCTAGAAGCTCTTGCAAAATATTAATCAAATTATTTCCCTTTTCTTATTACAATATCTCTAGAATAACACAATTCTATCCATTCAAATTAAAGAAAAATATACAAACAATATCTAGAATTTATTATCCTCCACGCATTATCATATCGTAAGTAGAATTCAAGTGTTAGAGGTGCTAAAGTAAACTAATGGTTTTCATTATTAAATTACACAACTTCAACTCATATTTCACATGTTTACACACATCAACGAACTCTCAATTCGTTATCATGTTTTTCTTTTGTGTTATATTATTACTCAAAAACAAATTGGCATTTTTGTGCATTTGCATTATAATTTTTTATTATAAAATTCGGCAACATAATAATTGTATTTCAAATTTTCCAAAATTTAAGATAAAAAAATGAAAAAGTTTGAAAATAATTTAACTTATCTAAACATATATTTCCATGATATTTAGCATTTTCACCTTAATTGAAATACAAATTGATTTGTTATTCAAAACTAGGTCATGTTAGATATCACTATGAACTTTGACATTTAGTTAAGCTGACACTTAAAAACTCATCAATCATTTTTTATCATATAAAAATTTATTAAAAAGAAAAATAAACTAAACAAATACAAAACATAAGGGACCACACAAAATCGATGATAAAAATTACACTTCAAACATAGACAAACTATACCTATTATAAAAAATATCTAAATAAATATATGGAGGTAAAGTAAGACATTGTTTTTTATGAATTAAGGTTAAATTGGGTAACTTATCATTCGGAAATTAAAAATTGATTTGTCATTCATAAAGTCATTTATTACATATTTGGCAGTGTATTAATTTGTTTTATTTCATTAAATAAAGATTTATAACAATTATTGCTTCCTAACATTTATTTTATTCTTTTATATATATATATATATATATATATATATATATATATATATATATATATATATTTCGATCAACAAATATATTGAAGAGCACGGTCTCACATTTAACATTATTGGCCTAAAGTGACTAAATAATATTAATATTGTGAGAAAGATTTATTAGTACAATTTGCTTATAGTAACATAACATAAAGTCAAAATTGGTATTTTTATTACATCATAAACGTTGATATATCATATGGAAAGTTTTTATTATCTTTTATTTTATTACAGATTTCATAAGGTCCATGAATCCTATAAATACAAGTGGTATTTTTCCGAGCAGTACAATCACATTCTCATTCACTTATATTTTCTTATATAGATCTCAAACTCTTTTACTAACGTGGAAACCTATCAATGATCCAGATCCCGATGAGTACATTTACTACAAATTGATTTGTCATTAAGAAAGTCATTTATTACATATTTCACAATATATTAACTTATTTTATTTCATTAATAGTAATTATAATAATTATTGCTTCTAGAAGTAGCATTTATTTTATTGTAATATATATATATATATATATATATATATATATTATTTACAAATAAAAAAATGTGCTTTTAACAAGGTTATTTAATTATCAAAATCTTTTATAGAATTTTGTTTGGTATGGTAATAGTTTGTGACCACCTGTAGAACTTTGTTGTGATTAGGGATGTCAAAAAAATCTGTACCCGTGGATATCCGCAGATAAAACTTGCAACGGGTAGAAAACGGATATTAAAAATGGATACCCGCTACCCGCGGGTACGAGTATTTTTGATACCTGCATGTTAACGGGGCGGGTACGGGTATCATAGTATCCGCTAAACTTTAATTCACAAAAATATTCTTATATATATATATATATACATATTAGTAAAAAATATTATGAGTCTTCACTCAGTAACGGTGGTCGGATGCTTACTCCACATCCAGATACTGTGGAGGCATTAATGTGTATTCAAGACTGGTTATGGACCAACATGGAAGATAATGAAATTAACACTTTTACTTATATATTTTAATTAAGTGATTGTTATAAATTTTTAATGAACTTATGTTTTCATGCTCTTATAGATTAAAATTGGACAACATGAAACTTTATACAATGTTGCAAAATGTGGACATTGATGAACTTAGTAATTTCTTTAATATTTCATTCAAAAATAAACTACAATATAAATTGTTAGTGATTTTTTATTTGTTTGTTTTTCAAGAATCAATCGAAGAGAGTGAGCTTATTGATCAAAACACTAATTATGGTTAAATATTTATTTTTTAAAATATTTTTGTAAATACTCGTGAGTACCCGTGGATACCAGCAGATATGAAAAAAATAGACGGGTACCCGCATAACGAATACTCGACGGATATGGGTACGGGTACGGGACGAATATTTATCCAGCGGGTAGGGTACGGAGGAGCTACAACCCGTACCCTATCCGCCCGGTTGACATCCCTAGTTGTGATATAGGGAGCCATAACTTTTTCAAAAGTTTTTATTTTTCTTATATATTTTAAAATTATATTTATATATTATTTATATTAATTTTGAGAAATTTTCTCATGGTCTCACCATTTTTTTTATATATATTATTTATTTATAAATCTTTATTTTTTTAAAAATAAAATAAAAATCAACTTAATGGATGTTGGTTAATAAAGAGATTGGGGTTTCGCGCTACATATCTTAAAATTTGTAAAATTTTATAAATGTATCTTAGACTGCATTACAAATTTTGTTGTAGATAATGAATTAGTTTAATAGTCTTGAAGCAAAATAGAAATTAGAATATCCTTGAATCAAAGTAGAAATTAGAATAGCCCTGCATGGATTTAATGAATTAGAAAAGTTAAATTTAATAGGACTTTTATGAAGAGTTTTTATATTTATTAGAAAAAAATATTTTATATATAAAAAACCTAATTTGATATTCCAAGTTTCTTCATTATTTGTGACTACATTTTGTATCCAAAAACGTATAAAATCAACAAAATTACTATTCTTTAACATTTCATAAACTAACTTAAGTGCTAATATTCATTAAAAAAACAACTAACTAAATATAAATAAAAGTATAGTAAAAACTTTTGTCAATATTTTTACTAATCTACCATAATTGTGAGTCTCTATTTTTTTTCATATTCCAAAACTAATTAACTATAAAATAAAAAAAAAAATCAAATAAATGAATAAAGCTTTAATTATAACGTTAAGTATCCAATTATACTCAATTATTAAATTATAAAATTAGAAAATAGTTTATAGAATTGGATTATACTATATAAAATTGTACAAAATTATAATTCTTTTTGTAACTTATTAGACAATAAAATTGTGAATTATATATATATATATATATATATATATATATATATATTGTAAAATTATTATA
>Ga0214545_1010621_pt1 | contig 13235 bp, 9 predicted proteins | sample CNSS4metaG_FD_160064 | JGI IMG/M metagenome (GOLD analysis project Ga0214545, IMG submission 160064) | Root nodule microbial communities from cowpea collected in UCLA plant growth center, Los Angeles, California, USA - CNSS4 | ecosystem: Host-associated > Plants > Roots > Nodule | place: USA... | reverse complement strand
GTATGCATTTATTCCTTTTATTGTTGTTATTGTTGGTGATAAGTGACATGGTTAGTTAGACAATGTGGGAAATCTGTGAATTGGGGATTGAAAAATTTCTATGATGTATACACATAAAAGAAAAGATACTATCAAATTTGCTGCTTTTGGTTTGCCTGTTCTGTTTCCCAAGGACAGATGACAATATTAATTATTAAACCAAGACGATAGGAGAGTTGCTTAAGTATATTTTGTGTACTATTTCTACAGGCCTTGTCTAGTTTTTGTTGGACTGTACCGGTTTTACTTCAATTCTGATTGGAACCTTTAATTTTACTAAAGGTTTCTTTATTTAGGCTCCACAACATAATTTTGTGTCTATACATTAAAAATTTGTAAACTAACGTTTTCTTTTATTTGCTTAGTTCGTAACCATGGTTGCTGAAGGAACCAAAAGGCCTCAAATTTCATTACCTGTACTACCAACTCCTCGGACCATTAACGTGCAGAAATATGCTGAATCCCGTGCCCTTGAGCTCCAGAGTCTACAATCTATCATAGAAAACAGAGTAAACAATGATTATAGGTCTCAAAGGAACAAGAGAAGAAGAACATCTGCATTTGACAACCAAATTGCAAGAAAAAGGTGTAGAAGAAAGAGGCAGAAAGTGGGAACAGTGGGCAAAGCCCTTGCTGAATCAGGTTTGGAGGAGGATCAACTGAAAAAGCTTTCTCGGCGTGTTCGTCGAAGATATGAACTAAAGAATAACCCAGAGAATGGGTTTTGCACTTCCGGGGATGGAACCAAGAGGCTGAGAACTCATGTTTGGCATGCAAAGCGGTTTACTATGACCAAGCTTTGGGGTTACCATCTTCCTTTGTGTCTTCAAGGAAGGTAGGCTTTTTGGGTTAAAAGGAAACATATGAAAGAGTCAACGGGAGAACTTGAAGCTAATTAATTTCATAGTGTAGGGTTGTTCGATACTTTGATTTTGTTGGGATTTGCTTGAATTTAGTATGGAAACCTGATGCAACAAGAGGTGTTTTATCATTTCCTTAGAAACACTGACAAGGATTTTGTATGTGCTTATGCAGTGGGAAAGGTTCGAGGGCAGTCTTGAAAAGGCTCAAAGAAGGGGTGCTTGTACACGATGCAAGCTATTACACTGCTATCCAATTGGAGGGTCCAGAGGTAGTTTATTTTAGTTGTAGTTTTAGTATTTTTGTTGGAAATTTCTTCTTTTTCATTTTTAAGCATCTGAGTCTGAGACTTTCTAATGCCTTGTTCTCTCATTGAAACATATTGAAATGCTTGCCCCAAACAATTGTTGTGGTCTCTCTCAGCCCCAGATAGTGATGGTTTAGTTTTTTGTTTTATTTAATTTTGACTATTATATACAGGATTCATTGACGTCGGTATTAAGATCGGTACTAGAACCCTCTCCAACAACAACACATCCTGAAAATCTTGAAAACTCTTCAATCTCCGGTGTAACCTATGGAAGTGCAATGGTAGGTATCCTAATTCTGACTCCCGTAACTGCCAGTTTGGTTTAATTTAACTAAACTAAATTTTGTTTCTTTACAGCTGCATCAAGTTGGAGACCTCATTTGTCCACCAATTGCTCCTGTGACCTATATGTGGCAACCAACTTCCCAACAAAATATAAGTACACAGCTAGATGAACAAAATCATTATGCTTCTTTTGGACAAAATGGTATTAGTAATGATTCAAACAAACATAGGGTTGAATTATGTGAAAAATTAGACAAAATGAAGCATGGTTCTTCATTTAGACATCTTTGGGTGTGGATACATGCTTCTGCCTTTGAAGAAGGATTTGATAATCTAAAAATTGCCTGTCGGAAAGAGGTTCACTTTCTTTCTCTGCTTCTTACATGGTTCTTCCTGTTGTTTTTTATTTTTTCTTTTTTGTAGAAAGGATTGGAAAACATCATATAGTTGTTTCAATAATGAAAGTACAAACAAGAGTATTTCCTTCCAAACAAAAGCTAATGTTCTTTTCTGAATTGCTAACATTGAATGAGGGATCCTACTTCCCTTCTACTATTTAAACTAGCTACCTACCTAGTTCGGTAAGTAACTGCTGTTAATCAATTCTAACGAATTCTATAACTACACTAATTACTTTGCCTAGATTTCCTTTACTTTTTTCTGTTGGCCATCACGAATTGGTCTATCAGTGTGTTACAAATAATCTCAATTGGACATTTCATGTCACTGCTACATTTCATTACCCCAGTGAATAGGCATGGTTGGGTCATTGGACATAATTTGCATTCACATTTCAGCTTGATAACTTGTCAATATTTCTTTAATTATGTAGCTTCATATGAAAAGGTTTTTTGTCTGAAGTCACAATATTATTAATTGTCCTAGAAATCTGTTTAAATGTAGAAATTGGAAAAATGATGTTATGTTTCAGATGAAAATTCTATTTGGTTTTAATTTGGTTGGTGTTACTTGGTCAAGATTTTAATTTTCCTCATAAAGTTGAAAAATTTAAAATTGTAAACTATATATAAACTCACTTGCAATTTCCTTTTTTATTTAGATGGAGAAGACGGGCATATTAATTAATTGCTTTTCCCTTGAGGGTCAACTTGCAAAATTAGAATTAATTGGATTAGGGGCATTTCAACTTCTTCAAAAGATACTGCATCCTGTTGGAGGGTTTGTTGTTTAATTTGGGCAAAACATTTCCTTTTTTTTAACATTAGTGATCGAAAATGGCTTATTTTTCTTCTTGGCTTTAGTATTTCAGAGAATAAAAATTCAACCACACTGAAAAATGGAGATAGTTTTTCTTCTTGTGCTATGTTGCCTCTTAATGTTAAGGATCCTCGAGAACTTCCATGGAAGAGGAATGTTGTTCCAGTGGAGCACATTTCAACTAAGACTTCAAGTGATGCATCGGAAACACAGGGCAAAGAGCTTGCTGAACGGGGAGGAATTTTGGAAGAGAATAAAGATTTATCTTCATTATCATGGTCAAAACTTGAAGATTGCCAGACTAATGTTGATGATCTATGGTATGCTACCACCAGAAGGTTGAGGCCCCCAGTGGAAGACAGTGTCATTTCCAAGGAGAAACATCATGAACGAATGGTTAATTTCTGCCTTGGTGATACAGATTCTGGAGATGCCATCTCTTCAACTAAGGTGCAGTGCTCGAGATCTTGCCCTATTCTTCTTTTAAAAAATGATGTGAAGGAATTGAGCATTGGGTAACTTCTTTAATCTATTTTCCTTTTAATTTCTTGAATTTACTGGTGTTGTTTATGAACATATATTTAGACTATTGCATTATTGTTGAAAACAAACAATAGGTATTTGTGATCACCTGCGTAAGATATATGCTAGAAGAACAATAATAAGACAAACATATCAACATTTAAGTTTTAATGCCCTGCTGAGATTGAACATGATTCCTTGCAATGCATTGAATATTTGTGTCAAAACCTTCCTTTACGTACTATACAATGAATGCTTGTGTAATTTGTTTGCTTCTAGATGGTCCGTTATACTTCCCTTAAGTTGGGTCAAAGTTTTCTGGATTCCACTTATCTCCAATGGGGCACATGCAATAGGTTTGCAAGAGAAGCACTGGATTACATGTGAAGTGAGTATTTACATTGCATCCCCTACTGCATAAAAATGCAAATTTTCTGCCTTTTTGCTGTAACTAATATACCTTTTTCTCTTTATCTAGATGGGGCTACCAATTTTCCCTTCAGATTTTCCAGATTGTAAGGCATACTCTTGCTTAATGGAAGATAAAGAAACTGCATTTAATGAAAAAGAAGAACTTCGTCCTCCATCCATAAGGCATTTGAGAGTTCCCATCCAACCTCCATGGGGTATTGTTCGCGTTACTTTTGACAAAATGATTAGTTCAATGAAGACTCCTGATCTTTCAACTAGGGAAGATTTGACCAACTCTAATTCATTACCAAACCCTTACCCTGGTAGCTTTAAAATCTCAAACTCTGACTCTTGGAGTAGTTCGTTTGATGGAACTGTAGTTAGGACAGGTTCTATGCTGACCACATTCCTCCATGAAACCAAAGTCGGTCAGTTGTTATTGTTTCCTTATGCAGCAGATGGAGAGGCTAGAATCTCCAAGTTTATTAATGGAGAACTAAAGCTTGATCCAAGGTATAAAAGCTCTGACATATATGACCATAAGCCATGTTTTCTAAGAGTTCATCTTCGTCCATTCAAGGAAGGATGTTTCGAAGAGGGTGCAGTTATTTGTGCACCAAATCCTTCTGATATATTTTTATGGACTTCAAGGTAATTAATATCGAAATATGAATTCCCATTTTATTATTGAGAATAATATTTTCATTTCGTTGGATATGATCCATTATTCTAGTAAACTTTTGCTGTTAATTTAGTCAACACCTATGCTTTATCAATGTCAGGGTAATAGAATATGATGTGCAAGTGTTATTTCAAAGGAGTTATTTTTCTTGTCAATTAATTATAGGGTGGAATTCGGCAAAGAATAGCAACTAACAAAGCAACATTGATTTTCTTAAATTCAATTTTTTGGTTCATGCAATTCATGTGGAATCTTACAAATGTTGCTATCATTGTATAATTCTGTGGTTTTGCCGATTTCTTGAAGTACAAGATAAAGATGAAATGATTCATTCTTCTCCTGTTGCTTGGAAAAGATATTAAAACTAAAACTTCAGTGCAGACTAATATAAATATTTTAAATATAAGTATATGTGTCGTGTATATTGTTGCAGTTCAGAGAGAAGTGAAGAGGGACTTCAAATGTCTCAGTCTGCTATGCGATTATACTTCAAAGAACATTCCTCTGGTAGATGGGAAATGCAGATACCAGATGATTCAATTGCTAGCAAGTCTCACCGGTGGCCTATTGGCTTTGTCACAACAGGTTCTGTTCAAGGAAGGTTGTAAAATCTTATCCACTTTTTAACTTTAATCATTTAGTAGTCTGTGCAAAATGTCCACAAGAACATTTAAATGTCTCATTGTAGAGGATCTTACCGAGTGCAATGTCATTGCAGTAAGAGTCTTGTAGCTGAGGGCTTTTGCGAGGCTGTTTTACTATCTCATTTAAGAGAGGAACAGTGGAAGGAGACGCCTATGAAAAAGAGGAGGGAAATATATGTACTCGTCAGGAATTTGAGATCTACAGCATATAGACTTGCTCTTGCCTCTATCGTTCTTGAATACAAGGAAAATGACATTGGGTTTTTGTAAAATGTTTTTTTGCTGGATTGAACGGTGCAACTTACATTTCTAGAATCAAATAGTCAAAATTTTCCATACAAGAAAAGAGGAAAGCGGAGAAGATATCTTGAACTTTTATGTATCTTCTCCATCATCTAGATATTTGAAATTATCCACTCCTGTAACTATTGCACTTTAGTCCAGGAACTAGTTCATTAATTTTAGTAAATGCTATACTAATGTTATGTTGTTGTGATCCTATATCAACGGGGGTTTGTTTCATGCTAAAAATTGTTATAATTATTGAGAATTGACTGCTTTGTTAGAAAACCAATAGCTGTACTGAAAAGTAACTTAAAGTCTACTATTAAACTATAGAGAAGATAAAGATAAACGTTTATATTTTTAATTTTGATAAAAGGAGGAATATACTTATATAATCTAAGAGATTAATTGTTAGATAATGATTCTGCAACTGTCATAGTCTAGTTCTAGATAACTAATAAATTGAAATATAGTTTCAACGGGGTTACTATTATTTTTTGCAATACTTGCTATTCTAGTCCCAGTTAAGTGCACTTTTTATTGTTAATGTGTTATTTAAGATTACTATTTACTTGAAGGATGTGTTATGTGAACATAATAGTAGATGTAAAAGTAAAATTTCTGTGAACCATTAATTGGAGGTATTGTATACATTAAAAACTCTCACTCTTGCTTTGATCAATTGATTCAGCTGGGTGCTTCGGAAGGTGCGTTTTGAATCCAGCGTCATTGTTAAAGAGATAAAAGATGAAGAATGTTCATGTCCAGTAAACAGTGTGTGCTTGTTGAGGTGTGGTTAATTTTATTTCTTTTATTCAAGATACTAAAAGAAGTCCACAAGTTAATTGCATTTCTTTTATTCAAGTGAAAATTGTAGAAGGAAGAAACTCATCTTTATAGAGTAGTGGAGTTTGAATAGTATTTATAAATAGAAATATAAAAGCAAAATAATGAGTTTGTTAATCCATACAAGTGTCTCTCTATTTCCTTTCTATTTTAGATATTTACTCTTTTCTTTTTTATAACCTTCTATAATAATTTCAAAATATTATAGAATCTTTCAAACTTTTACAATTTGTTTTCTGTTTCATAGTTTATTCTTTAAGATCTTTTAAAGTTTTCTCTTCTATTGTTCCTTCATTCAAAATCAGGAGTATTATATTTATTTAAAAGTATTTTCAAGTATAAAATTACACAATAAAATGTATTATGTTTTTAATGGGTGTTTATTACAAAATTTATTGAAAAGGAAGTTTAACCGGTAAACCATATATTAGTTTTATATATTTTTATTAATATTTAAATTTCATTTAAAAAAATAATTAATGAGAAATCTACTTTAAAACGTGTTTTGTCTCGCCATTTTTTTCCTTCTAGGTAAAAATTAAATAAAAAATTATAATTAAAATTTAATTGGCAATCAAAGATCTGCAAATTATTTACTATGTTATTTATATTTGAGTATTACTATAATTTATTGGTTCAACTTATGATACACACCAGGACCATTATTGAAAGAATACTTTCATCACATTCTAACTTGATCTGAATAGATCAAACTATCCATGAACTCTCTTATATTTAAAATTGTATATTTATAAAATAAAATTTTGACATCTTCGAAAATAATAAATAATGATATTTTGACCATTTTTTTTTATCAATTTTTAATTTATTATTCCAATCACCCTTTAATTATTTATTTTTATTTTTTTAGTGTAATAATTGAAGGTTGACCAAAATAATGAATAAAAAATTAGTAAAAAAAAGTAAGTTAAAATATTATTTTTCAAAATATTTGAAGAAGACTCGTTACTAATTAGAATGAAGATTGGAGTGTTAATTTATTGTCTCGATAGAGAAGAAAGGTTTTGGTTGAACCAACAATACACACCAACCATTATTGAAAGAGTAGTTTCATCACATTCTAACTTGATCCACTATGAATGAACCAAACTATCCATAAACTCTCTGATATTCATATCAGAACTTCCACCCTCATCAACTGATTTTGCTGCCAAATTCTTCCACTGAATGGCTTTTCTCTTTATCTCTATTCCTCTCTCAGTCTCCATAATTTCCTTTAAAGCATGCTTCAAACCTTCCCTTCTGAAAACCCCTTTGTCATCAACTGAAACTCTTACACCAATTTCCCAAACATCTTCAATAACCTTTGCATTTGTGGTTTGGTCTGTCCACTGTGGCATGCCGATCATTGGAACTCCTAAGCTCAAAGCTTCCAATGTTGAGTTCCAACCACAATGTGTCACAAAACATCCTACGCCTTCATGTTCTAACACTTTCAATTGAGAGCACCATGTTACAACTAAACCTTTCTCCGAATTCACCCTCTCAAAGCCTTTTGGAATCTTTCCCATTTCAGTAGCCCTAACCACCCACAAGAAGTGATAACCACTCTCTTGCAATCCAAAAGCTACTTCCTCCATTTGTTCTTCACTCAGGGTTGAAAAACTTCCGAAAGACACATAAACAATGGACCCCTTTGGCTTCTCATCCATCCATTTCACACATTCTTCACTCTTGAAGAGACTCAAGCCATACTCATCATCATCTTTAGCTCTTTTGTCTAGAAACATAGATGGTATAGTTGGCCCAATCGTCTTCAACTTTGGCCAGATCTTCATCATCCATTCTGTTACCTACGAAATATTTCGCAGATTTTGTAAGTGTAAAAGTGTAGTATAAAAAACAAATGAAGTTAGAATATCAATTTTATCAGGTGTGTCACCAATTTATTAAACTTATACCATCTAGTTTTTGTGTGTCTTGAATTTTTCTCTTCTTTATTTTGTGCATATCTCATTATTTTACATATTATTTATACAGAAAAATTGATATGAATTTTGCATCTACTATTTTTATTATCTTTCCAACGTATTTGTTTAATATAACACTGTTGAGAAAGTGAAAGTGAAAACTTGAAACGAGAAATGAAAGACTGTAGAAGAAGTCATAGAATCTAAATATGAATGTTGTAAGAATATGAAAGCCATGGATAACAATAATATGAATCTTGATGATGAAGAGATTTGTGTCAAATTTGTGGGGGAAGGGGAAGAGAGAAAGTGGTTCATGGAACAACACTCTTTCTGAAAAGTAGGTAGTCAAAACAAAAAGAAAATTATGTTTCGACAAAGTTTTATTAACAAATTTTTGACAAAGTACACTTGACAATACTTTAATGGATGAAATAAAGGTTTGATATGACTTGGAAAGAGAAGAAAAATGTTTGGTATGTATTAAAAAACAAACTTTGTCGAACTTTGTTAAAAAAAAGTTTGTGAAAGGATCATAGTCCCTTCCTATAAGCTTATTTTTATTTCGGACTATGATCTTTTGACAAACTTTTTCTTAACAAAGTTTGACAAAATTTGCTTTTTAACACTAACTACATTTTTCTTCTCTTTCCAAATTATATCAAAACATAATTTTCCTATAGGAAGATAGGTGCACAGCACAATTATCCTTATAATTATAAGTTCTTTCCTAAACTATATATAGAAATGCCGAAAACAAAGAGCAATTCAGAAAAATGACAGACAATAAATGAGAAGAGAATCTAAAATGGAAGTGAGAATGGTTTAAACTTAAAAACTATAAATAGTATAATTTATGCAAGAATAATAAGAAAGAAATTTATATCCCTGGTAAAAATGCAATTTCTCACAAATATGTATAATTTTTTATGAAGATTTTATGATATGCTCATGGGATGAAGAAAAATCTGAAATCAGTGAACCGTAGTATTTATTAGAAATAAGCAATTTGGAAACTTTCAAACATTATAAATTGATTTCATTGCAACTTTTATTTGTTTTAAAAAGGTTCATTTTTAAATCTCTTTAAACAATTTAAATATTTCAATTTTTGAACCGATTATTTTATTCTTTGCCAAAACTTTTAAATTTCTATAATAATTATTTTCATCATTTTTAAATAGCATTTTCAAAATACCTCTCTCAATATGATTATTTAAATGGCATGTTATTGCTTAATCGTGATGATATGAGACTATCTTAAGAAAAATAATTTTATGAAAAAAATTTATATTTGACACTTTCAACGAAATTAAAATATACTTCTCAAACTATGAATATATATATATATATATATATATATATATATATATATATGTGTGTGTGTGAATAAATAATAGTAATTATGTGGATCTAGATGCTTATATTAAAATAATGCAGCATTAAACCAATACATCTAACAACAAACCCTATATCTTACAAAAATTCTGATGTAGACATTTTGTAATGAACTGATTAATTTTCCTCTTTCTCCAACTCATAGAAAGTATTGCACAGGACCCAATAAACTATGAATATATATGAATAAATAATACTTGTGTGGATCTAGATGCTTATATTAAAATAATGCAGCATTAAACCAATAAATAATGCAGCATTTAAAAAAAAAATGGTGTAGACCAATTTTGTGAGAAACTGATTAATTTACCTCTTTCTCCAGTTCATAGAAAGTGTTGCAGAGGACCCAATCAGCCTTTTCAATGTTGGAGAACTGGTTCACAACAAGCTCAAAAGATGCAGAATACGAACCATAGCTATATATAAAAGATGGCAAATCAAAAGGTTGAAGAAGAGGCAACCCTGGCAAGGAAATAATAGCATTGTGGTTTGGCAAGGGAAGTTTCAAATTCCCCTTTTGAACATGATGATAGACACAGTTAACAAAGAGAGGTTGTGTGAGAAAAACAGCACAAGTTAGGGCATGATTCTTGGCAATATCGAGAGTCCAAGGTAGGAAGGAATCATACACGACACAGTGAATTAGGTTGCCACAACTGGTGAGTCTTTCGAGAAGTTCTGATAATGTTTGTGGTCCAAATTTCCAAAACCTGTCTAAGTAGGTTTTGATGGTATCTGCTTCTGCGATTCCAGCATCATCAAAACCATCGGAAATGCCTTCAAGAGTGATGGAAGAAGGTATGTTGGGAATGGTCTTGCAGTAGAAATGGCTTGTGACGAATGTTACTCTCACCCCATCGTGCTGCAAACGCTTGGAGAATTGAAGCATAGGGTTTATGTGTCCTTGGTGTGGATATGCCAAAACCACACAGTGCACTCTCTTTCTCTTTGTCTCCATTCTTTGTGCTTCTTTAGCTTCTGCTTTATGATCCCTCTCTCTCCTTTCATTTGTGTTTATCTTTCATCTATAATAATGAATACTAGAAATTGTCAAGTGTCAAAAGTTGGGTGTTTTTAAAATGGGTGTTTTTAAAATGATATTGTGTTTGGTACGCCAAATGATAAAAAATTAAGGTTTAATTATTGGTCACTTTTTTTTAAAGTTGATGTGGATTTTTAAAAAATTGATATAATTTGAATTTTTGTTTTGAATCTCTTGAACCGGATTAAAGAATTTTCATTTAAATTAAAATTGTTAATAATGATGATTTGTTTTGTTGTTGGTGTAATTAATATCATCCTAATATCAATTTTGATAAAATCTTTTTTTATCTGCTTTAAAATATTTAACGAAAAAGATAAAATTGTATCAATTTTTTAAGAATCGTAATTAAATTGAGACTAAAAAAATTTAGAAGAACAACTTAACTTTTGGGAGGATAACAAGACCAAAAGAATAATTAGACAAAAAAATAAATTAACAATTTGAACATGAAGACAATAATTTTTATTACCATGCAAACGTGAACCTAGGATATATAAATATGTCTTGAAGGGTACGTTTAGCGAATTTAAGCCCAAAAAGCTAGCTGAAAATTGTTAAATTAAGAAGTGTTTGAAAAAACTATTGTTTTAGCTGAACGATGAAAGATAATAAAAATGGACAAGTTGATGTGATGTTTTAGATAATTTTAATTTAATTTTATTGATAGAATATACGTTTCTTCATTTGTTGAGTTGCTGTTAGTTTCAGACTTTATAATTTTCAGTATTTCTTTTATGAAATTTATTTCATTTCTTTTCTTTATTTATATCGTAAATTTGACTTTGAACAAAATTAGTATTTTTGAACTCTTTCTCTCGTAGAATAGAAATAAAGAAGATGCATACACATGGAAAAGAAAAGAGGAAACAGAAATTGTGAATTCTGGTGATTCTACTTCCAAAGCTAATATTAAGAAATTGGTTGGCCAAAGGTAATTTTCATATTCTAGATGTGACCATAATGCTACTACAATAGAAAAAGGATGATAATCATACAAAAGAATGAAAAAGGGAACATAATTAAAAACAAAATAAATAAAACACATTGTCATGACTCCAATAAAAATTAAACTTTACATCCTAGTAGTTCGTATTTTATAATTATTCCAAAAGCATCTATTCAAAACTCCAACTATGGTTATATTCTTTTAAACAAATAATGAATCAAACCGACGTTTGAACAACATAATTTATAACAACATATTTATCGAAAAGTATATGATCTTTTTGTCGTTAAAGTAAAGTTTGTAATCATTTATATATTATATAATTTATTTAAATTTTAGTTAAAATAACACTTCAACTGTTATAAAACTTGTCATGCTTGATTTACAAGTAGTTTAGGTGTTAGTAAAAAGAAAAGACACATGATTATAAAATGGCTTTAAATATATGTTTATATGCATAATCATACGTAAAAGATGAATATCTTTATGTTCTAGCTAAAGAACGAAGCTTGTAAGATGCATAAACCCCTAGTGCCAACACCAGAACCGTTGCACTAGTATACAATAACACATGCTTATCTTCTTCTTCATTGAACCCTTTTATCCCAACCCTTTTTGATGATCCAATATCACCAACTTCACCATTCATTTCCTCTTTTTCTTTGCATTCAATATATGGTTTTCCTGATGCACAACCATTCTCACTTTCTTCCTTTCTTTCTTTCCCTTCAACCCTTTTCTTTTCACTACTTTCAAACCTCACTTTTCTTTGATTCTTGCCATCTTCTGAAACTCCTTCTTCACGCTTTTGAGGCACAGAATCACTTTTTGGTGAAGTTATTTGACTCTCAATTATTGATTTTGGTTCATCACAGTTTTCGATTTGACCTTGCACTTCCCTTGATATGGTTACCTTTGGCATTATAATGCTATAAATTTCTCCTTTGAACACACCCTTTAGCTTCTTCACGTCACAATTCATAGGAACTGCATATGCAATGTTGAAGCGGATTGATCTGTTATCTCCAAGTGATCGTCCACCAAAAACCCTAACTCTTCTATAATCATACTCGAATTCAGCACCTATATCATCTTCTGCATAACCTAAACAAACCCAAGAAATTCATAAGCACCTAGGGAGACAAAATAACAGTTAGATATATGATATCTTATTACAGAAACAAATTTTCCCTCTATATAGAGATTTTTTCGGAAAATATAGTAAAATCCATCAGTTTTTTTTATCCATAAATACTTGTAAGATAAAAAAGAAATAAGAAAATGAGACAAGTCTAATTTATATGAAAAAAACGTTTTCTATATTAATTTATAAATAAAATAAATTTAAAAAAGTTATTTTAGCTATTTTTCTTATTTCTCTCTCTTAAAATGTTTATAAAAAAGTTCATTAAGGTTACACCAACATATCACAAGTGGTCTCTTTCTTCTTGCACCTCCATGATTTCTTTTTGCACTCTTATATACTCAAAAATTCCTACGGTGGGGCAGAAGGCATGAGGGAGAGCAGTGCCAACTGGAGAAGGAAGAAGGAGATGAAAGGAAGAAAATAGTGGCAAACGAATCTTTTCACAAATATGGAGGTGCAGGAAAAAATGTATGGAGGTGCAAAGAGTATGAGAAATAATGGTTGACGAATATTTCTTTTTTATTTTAAAGGGAATTTAGAGAAAAAAAAAAGAAAAAAAAAAAGAAAAACATGTTTTTTGTGGATGATGATGAGGTATACAAACCAGGAAGATGAACAAGTAGGGAGTGTGATTCTGGTGTCTCCTCTGTTTCTAATTTTGGCTG
>Ga0214545_1010616_pt1:5000-13243 | contig 13243 bp, 2 predicted proteins | sample CNSS4metaG_FD_160064 | JGI IMG/M metagenome (GOLD analysis project Ga0214545, IMG submission 160064) | Root nodule microbial communities from cowpea collected in UCLA plant growth center, Los Angeles, California, USA - CNSS4 | ecosystem: Host-associated > Plants > Roots > Nodule... | reverse complement strand
TGGATGTGTGCCGCCACTTGCTATGCAAGATAAGGCTTAAAAGTTTCACTCCCAAGGGAGGAAACTCTCACAAATGGTTGAGACACAAGAGTGTTTTTACTTCAAAATGTTCAACCCTTTTACATGTGTAGGAGCACCCCTTATATAGAAGAGTTTAGGGGCCTCTAAACAAATAAAAGATACCTAAGGATGTCTCTACAAAAACCTAACCCTAGCTTCTAGAAACTAGTTCAAATAAGGTTACAAAAATGAGAGACAAAAGAGCTCACTATGGTGTGTGCAAGGCTAATTTCGTTCTAGCAGAAAAGGAGACAAAGAATGTGTCTCATATGTCTCCAAAAAGTGGCCAAAGTGTGCTAAAAACAAAGGAGACCAAAGGTACATAGGTACTTGCTTCATGCCTTTTACTTTATGCTTTATGCCTTTGCTTTACTCTCTCCTCCACATCATTTATGCTCCCCAATCACCATGTGCCACCTAGCATTGCTTTCTTACTCCTAATTAACCTACAAAGCAAATAAACATAGATTAGCATGTTGGCTTAAGTCAAGTCAGCTATAGTCAACAAGTCAAACCTAGTCAAAGGTTAACAAGTCAACTAAAATTGATTCAACTAAGTCAACTTAGGGAATCAAAAATAGCAAACACAAATGAAAGGGATGAAGGATTAGTGAACTTCCTTTCTAAACATGCTTAGTCTTCTTAAGCATTTGTCTCCATCTATGGTTGGAATCCTTCATCAATAGTAGCCTCAAGTGTGAGCACGGAACATACGAACCTACCTGCTCGTATCCCCACACAAGAGTACAACAGATACGGACCTTCCCGCCCGCATCAATCACGCATCTCAAATCTTTGTTACGAACCTCCCCGCTCGTAACTAATCCAGCATGTCCCTGACCAAGCCATCAAGCCCATCCATGCAAATCCATTTTCAATGGACCCCTACTCCTACACTATCGCCTGACACTGCCTAAGCGCCGCCAGACAAAAATTGGGCTGCAACTACTTAGCCCACAATACCGTAATCACCTAATATTATTATATTATCTTAAAATAATATAATAATTCAAAATTTTATATTATATTGTCTATATTTAAATACCCCATTAAAGAAAAAATGCATGTAATAATTAAATTTATAATCGCAACCACTAAAATAATAAATTAATCTTTTAACCTTTATATTCATATAATATTTTATCAACATTATACGATTATAAAATAATATAAGAAAAACATTTACTGCACCTTGGAAGAAGAATCCATTACCCGTAAACCAAAACTTAAGACACCCAAAAATATTCTTACTCCACTAGATCATCTAACTTTTAACTCTTGTACACTATGATATATTTAACTTTATACAAATTATATTACACGTAAACTTTAATATAACTTTAATTTTGGTTTACTTATCCAACCTAACTATATTACTGTCAGGATTCCAAAAATTACTCATCACTGATTTCATAATAATTAAAGGACTCAAACACCTTAAATATCAAAATAACCAAAAAAATAATTAACTAAGATTAACACTTTGAAAGCATTTTTTTTAACTATCTCATATAAAAATAATGCAGCGGAAACAAAGCAAGGAACTTCCTTTTCAAGCTGCAACTCATCTAAGCAAAATCAATTCTTCCAATGGTCATAAAATAAAAATAATAATTTCGTATCATGCAGCAAACCAAACAACAACCAAAATAGAACTATTCTATAATCTATTTTGTCCACACAGAAAACTACTCTCCTGCACTCAATCATTTACCACTCAATCATATTATTCTTATAATAATAATACTTATAATATACCATTTTTAATCAAAGTGAACCATGACTTCCATTTTGAAATCACGTAATCCATCCATCACGTAAATTGTATATGCATTGTAAAAGGTATAAACCACACAAATACCAAGGACAATATAATACTACTTTAATGCATCTTAAACACTAATGGGACCCGCAGCTAGAATAAAAGAAAGAACTTGGATTCATGACCACAAAAGGAATCCACACGTACTGACACTTTCCATGGGAAAATTCATAGACCCCACTTTGGTGTACTAAAATGATTTTGCTTGATTACTTTATTTGAAACCAAAAAGGTTTGCAAGTCATAAGTCACCACACGTAAAATTGGAGAGAGCACCAAGGGTTAGGTGAAAGTGTCCCATCAAAATAACCATTGTCTTAAACCTACTAAAGAAAAGAACTTATTTATTTAATTCTACCCTTACAGTGCCACCAACGAAAATGTAAGAACATACAAAACGAAATAGATCACATATATGTTTTTTTTAACACCACATCAGTTTATGCGGAAAGAACCAGGCTGCACCACTAATTCAACCCAATCCCCCAATTGCACATAAAGACCACAATTATGCTTTCAGATTTCATTCGTGTACAGTTTAATCACGCGATCCCGATAACACACAGTTATATGTGAATCTCATGATTTTCACATCAAAAATTAAAGAAAAAGGCTCTCATGCATTCAACATACAACCAAAACATGAATTATTCACACATTAATCAATTAATCAATTAGGTGCAGCTCCCATTACCCGGTTTCTTAGCTTCAAACAATTTCCAATGAATTCTTCCTTATTCCCAAAGCTCCCCTCCTTGCCTCCACTCCAATTTCCCTCTCTGGATTGCAATTCTCAGCCCTCACTTGACACACACACTATGACTCTTTATTTTCCCCACTCACTCTTCTCTCTCTCCCCCCAACTTCAGCCCAAAATAAATAATACACATAATATAACGAAATTAATTTAAATTCAAGGTTTTATGACCATTATTTTTTATTACTGCACACCAACTGCTACCTCTCTGGTTTCTCAGGGGATTTCTACAGTTTCTAGATTTTTCCATCACTTAGCCAAAATATAAAAATATAAATGGCCTACTTACTCTAGTCAAGATTTGAACCCACAACTTTCCAATCCATCAACATATGCAAACCAACAAGCCATCACGTTACTCATGTCAATTTACCCATTCACATACACCTAAGTTATGCCGCTACATTCACAATATAATTGCCAAATAAAACAGAATTAATTAAATTTACTAATGGCCTGCTCGGGACTTGAACCCAAGTCCTTTCAACGTAGTTAAGTGCTCCAAACCGCTTAGGTTCCCATTATTTCTTGTCTAGGTTTTATCAAAGAATTCTCCTAAGGTAGTCTCAACCCCTCATTTCTTTATTCCATTAATTATTAATTTTTCATAAATTTCCTGGATCTCATAGAGCTCATGAAAGTAAACAATTAAGACATTACATTAAGTAAAGCATCTTAAAACTATAAAACGTGTAAGCAAATTCCCCTTTTGCTCAGTTCCTCGGCTTTTAACTCTTTCGTTAGAGTCTATTGATTCTACACCCTTTGGTGAGTCCACTGATCAATCTTTGCTGCATGAGTTTCTACTCGCCCCTTCGACTATAGGCCACCACCTGATAGTCTACACTTGGGAATAAATTTGCCATAGACTCGCACCGTGACACCAAGTGGAGTTCCCCAAAACGAAGAGGAGTTTGTAGTTGTTCCCAGACTACCAAAACTCTATCAGATGCGTTGAAGAGAGCAATCATCTGAAACCTCGCCGTATGAGCCACGATCTCGCACACTCCACTGGACTTCCTAAACCACCAGGCCACAACCTAGAGTGGTCACGTGTTACCCCAAAACAAGATACACTTGTAATTGGGCCCCAGCCAAAGCATCGCATCATGAATATCACCGAAAGCTTTGTAGAAATCCTCTGCGTGCACCAACTCTACACCAAAACCGCCAGGCGCGCCTCTCGTGTCGCTAGGCGAAACCTAGTTCCAGACCCCCTGGCGGGCATCTCACACCACCAGGCGCCAAGCGCCTTACAGAAGCCTTGCCGCTCCGTCACCGCCTGGCGGACCCAACTTTGCCGCCGGCGCCACTCGCAGGCAGTGGCCACTACCACTGTTTTTGAGACCCTACCGCCTGGCGGCTGGCTCCACGTCGTCAGGCACCATACTAGTAGCACAATGCTACTGGTTTTTGGCACTTAAACAGGTCCCAAGGGACCCCCAATCATACAATACATAAAATTATAGCACAAGTATGATTTCCAGTTCAAGTTCTATAACTTGATTACAATGCACATATTCAATCACGCGATCAACTCAGTTATTATCATGCCATATTCTCTCCTTCATTTACTACTTTAAACATGCCACATGCACTCAATAGACTCCAAGTCTTATAGTCATACCGTCTAATATTTATATAACTCATGCCACCACATTTTAGACAATATTACACATGTACTTTAATAATATGACCACCACCACCACAAGGACCATGTCTAGAAAAATGCACCAACCATACCCTATCATATAAATCAATCTCACGCTTATTACCCAATTAACATACAATCTGAATTATAACTTATTACACGCAACCTAACATTTGAAAAGAACCACTACCCCACATCACACATCACAACTTTTACTTATTTTAACCTCTTTTAGTCCTTATTATGCCACATTCTTCTACTTGCTCAATTTTAATCATACAGTTATGAATTTACCAGTCAAACACCCAATAACGCACATCACAAATGAAACTCAAGGTATCCTACTGCACTGAGGTGTCGCCTAGCGAAAGTCCAGGCTCCGCCAAGCGGTGCTTAGCAATCTAGGTTCTAACATATCACTCTTGCACCCTTTGCGACCCCCCAAACACCCCCAACCACAATACTCATCTTTACACGAATAATTTATGATGAAGAATTGACCCCAACCAAGGATGGAGGCACATGCTTAAGAAGATTAAGCATGTTTAGAAAGGAAGTTCACTAATCCTTCATCCCTTTCATTTGTGTTTGTTATTTTTGATTCCCAAAGTTGACTTAGTTGATTCAAATTTAGTTGACTAGTTGACCTTTGACTAGGTTTGACTTGTTAACTATAGTTGACTTGAATTAAGCCAACATGCTAATCTATGTTTATTTGCTTTGTAGGTTAATTAAGAGTAAGAAAGCAATGCTAGGTGGCGGATGATGATTAGGGAGCATAAATGATGTGGAGGAGAGAGTAAAGCAAAGCCATAAAGCATAAAGTAAAAGGCATGAAGCAAGTGTACCTATGTACCTTTGGTGATGTGACCCCACCAAGCGTAATTGCACCTTCAAGCCCAAACCCATTAAAAGGCCCAATTACAAGATCAATGATGAAGAAGATTCAAAAGGGCCTCCCATTAGATGATCACAAATTCAATAGGCTTCTCACATTCTTTACATGGACCAAAGAGATCACAAAGACTTGAACAAGTGCGTGTAAATCTAGTAGTGTAGATTTAAATTGGGCCATTGTTTGGGCTTTGCTTTCCAATAATACATAAGACATGAAAGGAACATAGGATGGGTTTCAAATTGGGCTCGGCCCAATTCTCTTCATACAAGGGTCGAGATTATCAAGACGAGGAGGCTCCTTTGCTTCATGGTTTGACTAAGGTTGGTCATCACATCTAAAGGCTAAGAATCCTTCTTGTTCTTCAAGCCAAGATCCAAGGGGCGTGATCTTGCCTCCTTCTCCAAGCTTGATCTAAGGGCCAAGATCAAGGCCCACTCCATCCAATGGCTCTCCTTTCTCATATGTAAATGGCTTCATATAAAAGCCAAAATTTCACTCATTTGTAGACACTCTTGAAATTTTAGGCAATAAATGTAACTTGAGTTGAGAGCACTCCTCCCTTTATTGCCTTTGAGAGTCACCCCTTTCTAGAGATTTTCTCTCTCTACCTCTAGCCACCTTCCTTAGGCTAGCACAGATTAGGAAATCCTATCACCTCTCTCACTTTCCATTGCTTACAAGTGCCTTCCAACTTGCCTTCATTCCTTCATCCCATTTCCTCTGCCCATGGAGTTCTTCCCGCACCTTTGGAGCTCCACCATTTGGTCTCCTTTGTTTTTAGCACACTTTGGCCACATTCTTTGTCTCCTTTTGTGCTAGAACGAAATTAGCCTTGCACACACCATAGTTAGCTCTTTTGTCTCTCATTTTTGTAACCTTATTTGACCTAGTTTGTTAGGTTTTTGTAGAGACATCCTTAGGTGTCTTTTATTTGCTTAGAGGCCCACAAACTCTTCTATATAAGGGGTGCTCTTAGACATGTAAAAGGGTTGAACATTTTTAAGCCTTATCTTGCATAGCAAGTGGCGGCACACATCCATTCATCTTCAAGGTTGCCATGGCTTCTAGCGTAGCCTTGTAATGGCGTGCTTGATGAGTGCGTATTTTTGCCCTCATTTAGTGTTTAATTCTGGGTATTTAATTGAATTTGTGTGCTTAAAGAGTGATGTAATTTACAATTCTGATAATTAGGCTATTTGAACTTGTGTGATAAAAATGTCTTAAAAAGTGATTTTTAGCTGCATAAATTATTTTTGGATATTTTAACGTTTGTTGATGTAGCTGAAGTTAAGATTAAGCTTATTTAAATGTGGGAAAATAAATTGATTGAAATTACAAACACCTTTTAAATAAGGGTAAAATCACTTTTGTACCCCATACATTACTTATACATTCCCCTCTTTCTAAATGGGTCTCACCAAAAACCTATTCTGCACTCCCTAATATGTCTATTTACACCCCTCCTAACACTTAAACCCAACTCACTCAAATCATGCCATGTGGCAATCTCCAACTTTCAAATCAGGCCAACCATATGCTAACACGTGGCAACAATCCTTGCACTAACAAGCTGTCCAATGGAAGGCTACCACGTCATTGTCTTCAACCCTAGCCTCTTCTCCTGGAAACCCTAGCAGCCACACCACCATGCAAACGCCATGAACAACCTGCAGCTCCATTCCTCTATTTCATTTCGCCACTCTCGCCGGAACAGACCTGCACCTTCACGCAGCCATGGCAGCTCACTTCAATTGCTCCATCCTTCATCACGCTCGCAAGAAAGAAGCAGCGGCGCGACCATCCTTGTCATTTGCACGACCACCGTCCGCAACTGCAGCCACCACGCTCATCTTCATCCTACAACCAGTGACCCCATCATCACCATCCTCCACACCGGCCAGCCTTTCTTCTTCTCACGCTGCCACCACAGAAACGCGCTGGAAATCACGTCGCACGACAGCAGCCACCACAGACAGCAGTTCACAAGGAGAACGAAACTAGATACGCACTCGCATGTTCACGCATATGCACCGTAGCCTCGCCGAAAAAATGCCGTCAGCCTGGTTGGAGGTGCAGTTCAAAATCTCCATCAAGGATAGGGGTAGCAAACCCTAATTTTGGAGAGAGAAGATCTGCCACGTGTCAGTCTGCTATTGCACAGTCAAACTGGTCAAAGTTGGTCAAATAGTCAACTCTGGTCAAAAAGTCAAAGACTGGTCAAAGGAGAGGGGTTTATTTGCAAATATTGATATTTTTTTATGTCTCTGCAAAATTGGACTACAGGATTGAAAATGGGTTATTTAGAAAATTAATACAAATATTATTTGGTGATAATTTATAAGATATCTTTAAATAATTAATTTCTTTAATTATATCATAAATTATTAACCAACTATATTTGTTAAATAGTCTATATCTCTCCAAATATCTTTGAATATTTATCTATCTTTATTTTAAAAGATATTTGAGAGGTTTTAGCAACAGAAAAGCCCAGTCCAATTCCTATATAAAGAGATCAAGGGAGAAGTAGAAGAACATGCTCGGGACTTCGGAATTTAGGAACCCTTAGGGGGGCCTAATTTCTTTCTTCTCTCTATTCTTCTCTCTTTATTTTACATTCATGGAGTTTTAAATTTCTTGGGTTGATTCCATTGTATTTTCATTATGGATTCTGAGGTTAGAATGAAATAATTTCTTTGTTCTTTTTATTATTGTTGAGGTTTAATTTCATCTATGTCTTTAAACTTTGAATCATGTAAAAAGTAATGATTTTAAATCTATATGAATGTTGATCATATGAGTTCAAGGGTTTTTTAATTTAATTAAGACTTTACTTTGATTGTATTTAGAAACTTTCATGTGATTGAATGAGTTTTTACCAATAATTGAGACTTTACTTTGGTTAAAGGTTACTCTAACGAAAATTAATTGAGACTTTACTTTGATTAATTCAGCTTTTTATTTGGTGAGAAGATAAAAGAATAGACATGATTAGGCATAGTAAATTTGATTGAGACTATACTTTGGTTGAATTTACTATCGATAATCTAAAAGT
>Ga0214545_1010614_pt1 | contig 13248 bp, 7 predicted proteins | sample CNSS4metaG_FD_160064 | JGI IMG/M metagenome (GOLD analysis project Ga0214545, IMG submission 160064) | Root nodule microbial communities from cowpea collected in UCLA plant growth center, Los Angeles, California, USA - CNSS4 | ecosystem: Host-associated > Plants > Roots > Nodule | place: USA... | reverse complement strand
AGGGTCTGAAGCAAATTGAGGATTCATTAGATCAAAGTTCTTCCATGCTTCAGAATCACTTGGATGCCTTAATATGCCTTCATGTGTACTTCTTGATGCATGCCATTGCATATGCTCAGCTATTTTAGAAGACATAAACATTTGTTGTAAGCGTCGCTTGAATGGAAAATACCTTAAAAATTTAGTTGGAACTTTCTTTTGTTTCTTAGTAGCACCAACAATACTATTGCTCTTCTTCGTTTTCTTCCATCTAGATTCATTGCATTTCGTACAAAATTCCTTATCTTTATCTTCTCCATAGTATAACATGCAATCATTTGGGCAATCATCAATTTTGGTGTAATGAAGGCCAAGCTTATTAATGATTTTCTTAGCTTCATTGAATGAAGATGGGATTTTAGCATAATCAAAGGCATCTGCTAACAACTCAAGTATCATTGACATTGCCTTGTCAATCATTTTGAATAGACATTTGATGTGGTACAATTTGAGCAAGAAAGAAAGTTTAGAATATTTGTCACATCCTTCATACAAACTTTGTTGTCCATCATGCATAAACTTCATATACTGAGTAATTTCATCAAGCATCATTTGGCTTGATTCAGGTCGCATATTCTCATGATTGTCCGCATTTTGAGTGTTTACAAAATTCTAGAATGCATCATTAACCATGCCACATATGGGATCATTAGCAAAACCTTTATCCTCATTCGATTGGAAAATTGGAGATATTGAAATCATATGTTGTACATAATTTGTCTCACCATGTAGAAGCCAAAATGTATACCCTTTTGGAAAAGGATGAAGAATTAAGTGTTCATACGTTGCTCCTCGAGTTTGCGATTTGTTAAGATTGCATTTTGAATATGGATAAATTATCTTACCCTCAATGCTCTTATAAGAAAATGCAAAGTCCAGAAATTTATTCAATCCATCAATGTATTGTGTATTTCGAGGCAAATCAATTAAGAATAGTCTATTTATGAGAACAAAAATATATTTAATAAAGAATAAAATGTACCTAATGATATAAGAATAAAAAAATGTAGAATTTGGCTTTATAGTTGCCATGACAGAATATAAAACTCTGATATCCACTTATATGTAGTGATTGTTTACCCAACTATTAATTTGCTCTTAGTTTATCTGTCAAGTATTACTAATAAATAACTGGAATTTTGCTTTGTCTAATTAAAGGTAGGCTAGTGGGGTGTATTTGATAAATTATGTTAGTTGACTGGAATAGAAAGTTAGAACAAACTACTTGCACTGTGACAAGAAAACATGATGTCATCTCGTGACTACTAAAGTACAATAATCCATGTTTTATTCTTTCAAAGGAGAAATAATTTAATTTTAGACAGTGAATTAATTGCAATGTTTTCCCCAATCACATTTCATCTGCTAAGAGTAACCAATAATTTAAATCTAACCCTTCAAGCATGAGAGTGGGAAATCTCAAATTTTCATTATTCACTAGTAGGAAGACTTAAAGCACAAGGTTTTAATACCTCTTTAGAAGATACAGTATACTTTATGGCCTCTTAGATGCTAAACTCTTACAACACTACAGATATGTATGAGAATTTTATAGTTCATGTACCTGTAAAACAGAATTTACCCATATAGCTCACTTTGACTATGAAAATACAAGATACACAATTTATCACTGTCACATATACATGTAGACTTATGTCACAGAAGAAGGATATCTATATGTGTAATAAAATGACTGAAGCCATTGTTGAAACCTTTATAGCTAAAAAAGACTTACTTGATCTGTTTGTAGGCTTGAACATACTCCTCATCCTCTCTGAAGAGTATAGGTAGACCAGAGAGGTCACACCCCAATGGGTTTGTAAAGAAAAACTGCACACAAAAGACACTCGTATGTTGGAAACGTGGAGTAACTTAGGTATTTAATTATTTCCTAACTGCTCTCTGGGAATTGCATATTGAATTTAATATTATAGCACATTTTCTTAGTGTTTTTCTACATGAACTAGTTCTACAAGATAATGGGCCTCTACTGAATCATCACGAGAGCATTAAATCTATAAAATGTAATTTTCATTGAAGATGGCCAGTCAAATAAAAAATGCACATAGTTACTAAACCATTCGCACTCCTAAATGTGCGTATAAAGTATATATTCTTTTGATTGGAAACTTGAATTGCAAATTGGTGTGCGAAATTGAAAAGTCATAGCTAACATATTGTAACTGGAAAAATGATTCAATCTTCAAAGAAATGTATTGTGCACTGCGTAGTTTAATGGTTTGGAGCCAGACTAACTTAGCTATATGACTTTTAAGATTCAATCTTTACACTCTGCTAACCTGATGTTTAAGATCTTTGGATGCACTTCCACGGAATGTAGGATCCAAAGCAAAGAGGTTAGTAAAATTATCCACTTTCAAAATTTTATCTAACTTGATGCATTAGATTAGAAAAATTATCCATTTTCAAAATTATTCATAAATGCAAGATCAACCATTATCCTTTCTAAAATCTTATGATGATCCTTAACACATAGTGCTTTTGCAAGAGTTTAGAAATTTTGTATTGAACTTTTAATTTGCAAAAGTTTCCTACTATCAACTTAGCCACCTCTAGTTATAGCACTAAAATATATGACATCACCTTCTCTTCCAACTCTCACCACCACACGACTACAATTCTTTCTGCATATTACAATGTTACTTCCCCCTCTCATTAACTTTTACATTGTTAGAAGATACAAAAAAAGTTAACCTATAAAATTAGCACAAGGATTGTTGTGTAAAGGATTAGAATATGTCTGCAAGAGAGTTACACAAAAAAGAAATACAATTAAACCACAACTGGAACTGAAAATCAAAGAAAAAGTGAGAAAACCTACCTATGAAAATTACAGAACCTCTAAAATGACAGAACACTAGAACCTGTAAAAAATAAAATAGCAATTAATAATAAAATGCTAGAACCATTTCAATAACATGTGAAAATCACAATAATAATGTCAATCACAGAGAGAGCATATGAGAGGGGAGAGAGAGCAAGAAGAGAAAATGAAAGTGCAAAAAAAAACCTAAAAGAGAGTGAACCACTAAGATCAAAATTCAAACCTATGTGCCAGGAGCGAAAGACCAAGAAGAATGATGTTGCCAAGAGCAAAGGAGAAAGCAAAATGCGTATAAAGATTGAAGATCGTTGCTAGGAAGTGCGAAAAATATTGTGTCGTGGTCTTGTGAAGTGGTTGAAGAAGAAACATAGACAACGTTTGACAAATGTGAGAGGAAAAATGTCTTATAATTTGAAAAATGGATCTTTAGTTTGTTGCGAATTAAAATAAACATTATGATAAAAATAAAATACCTTTTCTTTAATTTGATAACAATACTTAATTTAATCATTAAAAAATATATCATAATAAGTATAATTACTTTAGGATAATTTTATATAACAAAATCTACGTGAATTAATTATGGAAGGCTTTTTTTAAAAAAACTAATCTACATGTATTTTTTTAATAAATAATTTTTAAAGAACATTACATATATTTCCATAAAAAGAAATTGGCAGAAAAGATTATAAGTAATAATTATATACATTTTTTGGAGTTTGAACTTGGAGTTTGAAAGAAACCTATACTATTATTTGGAGGTTTAAAACTAAATCTTTGTAATTTAACAAAGATTTTAAAAACCTATACTTCTTTTTAGAGATTTAACACTAAACTTTTGTAATTTAATAGAGGTTTTAAAAACCTACACTATTTTTTAGAGGTTTAAAGTTAAACCTTTGTAATTTGACCAAGGTTTTGAGAACCTACACTATCTTGCAGAAGTTTAACTTTAAACCTTTGGAATTTAATGGAGATTTTAAAAACCTCAGTTAGGTTAATCCATTACTAAGGTTATATCAACCTCCGCTAAATAACCCCCATTAAATGCATTTTTTCTTGTAGTGACTTGTGAAGCTGAGAGGAGTGATTTATTGTAACCTGGAGAGGTTCATACCCGTTGTTGTCGATTAGTCAATTTCTTAAGCGAGTGGCTTAAGAGACTAAATGAAGCCTTAGGTGGAGGTGAACTAGTATACATATTTGTGTGCATTCTTCTCCACCTTACTACTTATCATGTATTCTCTATTATAATATGTTTGCACAAAATGATTGTAAAATGTCTACAAACTCTATTTAATCCCCTCTTCTAGAGCTACTTTGCACCAACAAGTTGTATTAGAGCCTAGTTTTGGGGAAGTTCTTAATAGGACTAAAGGACAAGTTCTTGTCAACAATTTAGTGAACAACAAATTGAAGTTTGTCCACTCGTTTTCAAAGGAGAAAAGTATGGTCTATGGAAGAAGAAGGTGATGCCATTCTTAACAGCAATCAATCTATGATAGACATCATAAAAAATGCCATTCCCACACTACTTAAAGATTTCGTCTACATGCTTTATTCAACTCTCCTCCCATTTTAGAGCCACTTTGCACCAACATTGTCAAGGTCAACCTTCCGATCAATTCAGGGTTGATACTAATTGTGTTCTTACCAAGGATAGTATTCGGTCGGGACAAGATCAGTATTGATCTTGGTCTTACTAAGACCAAACTCTAGTTGAGTCAGGTCGATACTAATATTTGTCTTGCCAAAAAGTCAACCTGAGATTGATGTTAACCTTGATCTTGTCAAGATTAGCCTTCGGCCAAGCCGAGATCAATATTGGTTAAGTTCATTGCAAATTTTATTTTTAGCCTAAATTATAGAATTAAGTTCGTTGTAATTGTCATATTTTATGCTATATGAAATTTTTCCAAGATACTAATTTTATTGCTTGTATAAATATTAGTAAATAATCACATTATTAAAACTAAATTCCATAAACTTGACGAAAAATATGACATAAATTCTTTGATATTACATCTAGAAATTAAAAATCTATATTATATATATATATATATATATATATATATATATATATATATATAACTTTAAATGTACCTTACCATAAAATATTTCTTAATATAAGATTATTTTAAAAAATAAAAAATATTATTCAACCTAAATATAATATATTACTTTTATTAGATAATTTAAAATGATATAATGTTTTCAAAAGTTTAAACTTTTAAAATAGAAAGTACTATATTATTAAAATATAAAGAACTAAGTTCTAATTGTTATGGAATAAAATTTATTATTTTCTTTAAATTTAGTTTTAATTGTATTATCATCAAAAATCAAAATAGTGAAATTAAAATAGTATAAGATATCTTAAATATTTCTTCCAAAAGGAGATTTTTTTTTATAAAAGAACAATTGTTTTTCACACTTTTAGAAATATTTCACTATATTGGTTTTTTATGATAATAAAATTAAAATTAAATTTAAAGAAAATAATAAATCTATTCTATAATATTTAGAACTTTCTAATTTAGTACTTTCTATTTTAAAAATTTAAATTTTTTACTGATAAATTTATTTTCGTCAGTAATACAAATTTCAATTACCGATATATTTTTGTTGTTGGTAAAATTAGTTGATAATTGCATAACTTCAAATTTGTAAAATCCGTCGATAATTTAAAATTTTTATTACCGACAAATTTATCTGTCAATAAACAGAGTGACAAATTTCTCGCTCAAATTTGGATTGGTGGTGAATTTTTTTTTGGCAGTGAAGTCGTGAGAACAATATTTTTTTATCATCATCCTTACGCATACATTACTCTCCATTTCATCATCCTGGATCATCTCTTTCCACCCTACACTCCACGCATCAATCCATCTTCATTCACCCATTTTCATCATTCAATTTTCTTCCAACAAACCATGTGAGCAGAGGCAAAGCACCTATCTCTTTTCTTTTCTTTCCAATTCCTTCATTCACAATCAGATCCTACATTTACATCAATCCATAATAACTTCCATCTACATTTGTTATTGTTGTGTGCACAACTCAAGAGCTATGCACCTCTCTCTTTCTCAATCTCACTTAGAACAAAAGGATCACACAAGAGAGTGAGGAGTGAGTGTGTTTGCACACGACTCCATTCCATTATCTTGGATCATCTTCTTCCACCGTACACACCACGCACTAATCCATCTTCCTTTACCCATTTTTAATCATTCAATTTTCTTCCAACAAACCATGGTGGGAACAGAGGTAGAGCACCCATCTCTTCTTCCTCAATCCACTATAACTTTCGTCTGCATTTGTTGTTGTTATGTGCGCAACTTAAGAGATATGCATCTCTCTCTCTCTCTCACTTAGAACAAAAGTCTCACTCAAGAAAGTGGGGAGTGAGTCTATTTTCACACGACGGGAAACAAACCTATTTGGTCAATAACCCTTTCCTTCGAAATCAAATACATACAACACACCACTTTCTAATTCTCTCTTTTTTTCTCATTTATAACCAAAACCGAAGCCAAACTCATTCTTTCAATTCTCATACCCTTGCACATGGTAGTGGCATTCCAAGAAGGTGGAGGTGGTGACGACGACAACACCATCGACGTGCACACCACGCGTGGCATGCCTATTCGTTACCTTCCTCTTGACCACCTCTTCTTTGCCATGTCGCCCTAGTGGGTCACGAGCAACAAGTTCTCCAACGTCATGTCCAAGAAGGTCAAAGCTCAAAAACTCACCACTCTTATGACGCATCATCATTTGATTGCACTTTCAATGTATTATCACGTGTTGAAGTTTTGATATTTTAAGGCTAGTTCTTTCTTTCTTTCTTTCTTTTTTCTTTAAATGCATATGTTAATTGATTGGTACAAGAAATGACACACACGTAAATTTAATTGCAATTATTTTTATACATTTGGTATTTTCTTTTCCATCATGCTTAATTAGGTATTTGTTAGAAACTAGGGGCCCAAATGTAATATGTTTTTATCTCTCTTTGCTTGTGAAAGGTGCAACACACTTAAAAACATAGTCAAAATTTACTTTGGTTTAATAAAAGTGTTGGTGGGACAATTCACGTTAGAAATGGTTTAGGTGTAATTATACAGTTCATCTTACCATTTCTTTTTCAAAAAAAAAAATGGGTCACGTGTTCGTTGTCTTTTTCTTCAATTAGTTTTGGGGTGTTAGAATTGTTCATGTTGTGCTTAAAATCAGTAAAATTGCATTACTGGTGTAACGCCTGGCGGTGCGGATTGGACTGCCATGTGATAACTTCAAACAGGGGTGTCCTACGAAGTATGATTCCCGATGGTGTATTGGAACCGCCAGGTGGTCTACAATGGGGTTTCGCGTGGCGACGCTTAGGTAGCGTTAGACGATAGTTCAGGGGCAGGGGTCTGTTGTAGATGATTTTGATGGTTTGATTAGGGAAATGCTGGATTAGTTACGAGCGGGGAGGTTTGTAATGAAGATTGGAAATGCGTGATTGATGTAGGTGGGGAGGTCCGTATCAGTTGTACTCTAGTGTATGGATACGAGTGGGGAGGTTCGTATGTTCCGTGCTCACACCTGAGGCTGCTATGAGCGGGGAGGTTCATAGCAGGTGTTCACGCATGTTGGACTACGAGCAGGCAGGTTCGTAGAGTTGGACTACGGACGGGGAGGTCCGTAGAGTTGGACCATGAGCAGGTAGGTTCATGGAAGCATGATAATCCCTAAGGACCAAGGTTGTGAATAGATCTTTCTCATATTGGTTATGAGATTGGGGTGGAACGTTATAAAGGCGTCGATGAACTAAATTTGGCTAAGATAGATTGGGAGAGGGTTAATTCTTATTGTTTATTTATTGTGTTATTTTTCCTTTTTAGCTCACCATTTCTGTTTGTGTTTGGCAATGATCGTGTATGTGTCACGTGAGAGCATATGTGAATCAAGGTGAGGACGTTGATGCCTAGAGATGGAGTGTGGCAGACTATGGAAGATTACTTTATGTTTTATTTGTAAACATTTTGTAATAAGTTTTTATGATGCTTAGCTTTATTATGGATTTTTAATAAGGAGAATTCAGCGTATTTGAACTTCATCAATATAAGTTTTAAATTTTCCTGTGCTTGATAACTTTATATATTATTTTAATTCCAACGAAATTATATGATATTTGCCTTGTCTAGTAATATCCACCTAGGGTGTTACAATCCTTCCTAAAAAGTTGTTCATAAAAAAGAAGCTTTAACATAGTCTTCCAGAGATCTTCTAAAGATTACATTTTTCGCAAGATCTTTTTGGTAATTGGATAAGAGAACATTCTCTACAAAACATAGTAAATTTATTATTTGTCTTAAGTACAAACATGTCACACGAAGATATGTGAGCAATAATAATGTGTCTATTGACATAAGAGAAGTTATTGCATCTATCGAACTTTGGTTCAAAGATATCCAGTTGTTATAAACACTTAACCAAAATAACTTGAACTATATTAATCATTTTGCTAACATAACTAAATTCCTATATTTATATATTTCCATATTTATATATCTTTCTATATATTTTAAATTGTAATAGAAAATAAATTGAAATATAAGAAAAGAGTTCATGTCATGTCATGCACAATGAAAAAGTAAGAGGAAGGTGATATCATGTCCTATTTTAATGACTTTTTATATGAATGGACTTTTAAGTTGATATAAAAAATAAATATTACATCGACCGTAAAGAAAATCAATTGTAGTATTTACTTTTTACATTAGGTCCATAACTGCACACAATTAGCTACCATGAGTATTTATGCTTAGAAGTTTGCAATGCCTTTTAAGAACACTATATTAACACTCTATTTCTTTCATTAAATATGTTTTATTCAAGTTGTATGAATAATTAGTGTCAAACTAGTTTTTTTTCCATTGCTTTGATAACACATGCCTCAACAAGTACTGCAAGTTCCAATTATGGCCTCATGAGATGAAAATGCATCGAAAATAGCATTTGACTTGCATAAAATATTTTCTTGGATACTCTAATATTTGTTCTTGCAGCTAAAGTTAAATTAACTTCATATACAGTGTGAAAATAAAGATCAAAGTTACAAAATACCTTCAAAATATGGTCTAAAATTATCAAATTCTAGAAAAATCATTATGCACCCTTAATATACTTATGCACTCCAATACAATCTCATGTTGATCTAGATGGAATTACATTTCGCAACCCATGGTTTCGACAATAGCGAATTGGAGGTTGTCACTAGGGGGATTGAATCACTCCAAAATCTACTTGTTGTAGTCAAAAATGAGTTCTGGCGAGGCAGAAGAAAGGATTGAGTTCCTTGCTGTGATCAAATTTATGATGAACATAGTCAAAAATAAGGAAGAGTGGGAAGTGGCGGCAACAGTCACCATATGGTAGAGGTACCCAAAATTCTACTCCCATTGCAGTTGGGAGAACCACCATGAGCAACGATGAAGCATTGAAGGTTGGATTATGTGCAAAAAGGGTTAAGAGTTTTATTTATAATTATAATATGATTCTTGTGATTCCAATTCGACTGATGAGCACTGTAACATCCTGGCCTGATATTACTAATTTAAATAAAATAAAATAATACTAATACAAAAATTGCATTTAATAAACCTTTTTCTCAAAACGCAAGAAATTTAAACTTTATTTAAAGCACTATAACTTCAATACATGAGTTCAAAATAGCCATTACAAATTTCAATGTCCATTTAAAAAGTATTTGTTTACAAAAGATAGTAAAAAAACACATATGCTCTCTGACTCTAAGCGTTACCAACTCCACCTGAAACATTATATGCTCCTATGTAACGAATTACACGATTATTACCAAACACAAATAGATAGGGTGAGCTAACAACATAAATAATTTATAACCAAAATAAAGTGAACACACACTTGTTGGAGTACCACCATCCTCCGATTCCATAAAACATGGCAACAACCATGTTCATCCACGTTCTACATCCTCAAATGATGACCTTAAGATAACCTTTGCTGCCACAACTCGTGGTTCCACCTCTACAAGCCACAACTTGTAGATACATGTGCGGAACCATCCTGTTACGAACCACCATCCGTAACGCTAGGTGGAGTTCCCAATACAAACCACAATTCGTATGCTCAACACAAGATTCAAAACATCACTAGCCACAACTCGTGATTTCCTAATCAAGTGGAGCCCATCCATACGAGCCACAACTCGCATACTCACACCGATTTTTCAATATCACCAGGCAACAACTTGGGATCGCCACGTGTTTACACTTCATTCTGAGACACAACTTAAAGAATGCTTCAACAAGCTCCAAACTTAAGGTATCATCCAAAGCATTGTAGACCACACACCAATCCATTGGAACAAACCTATGTCCCTGCATTATCGTCTGGCACTGCCTAAGCGTTGTCAGGCAAAGTTTGGTTGCAAACCGCCTGGCAAAAGCCTCTCGTCGTCAGGTGCCACCCGCTCCAGAAGTCTTTGAATTTTCAAATATCGCCTAGCGAAACTATCCTCACTATCAGGCACCATACGTCCTAATGAGCACTTTCCACACAGGTATTGCCTAGCGGAATCACCTCTCTCGTCAGGCGCCAGGCGCCAAACGCTTCAGAAGTTCTCTGTTTTATAGTTATTGCTTGGCAGTTCAGACCTCACCACTAGGGCTACACTAATACATCGAGTTTACTAGTTTAGGCACAACAGAACATATTTTTAATCTCACTCAAGGCATCTACAAACACACAACATAATTACCAAGTCACATACATCCCCTTCAACGGGTCTTGAAACCCCCCACTTATGCCTTGTTAACATACCTATTCCCATATATATTACTCTCTTAATTATGCCAACCTTTAGAATTAAGGAAGAACAAATCATACTCCTCACCCATATATCACAGTCACCCAAACATACCTGAACTTCGTCATTATACCAAAACATCACTGTAATTTCCAACTAATCCAATGCCACGTATCAACCATACTTTTGCATCACCACAAGTTCATGCATCTATAAATAGGACCTCATTAATTGCCATTCCAACTCTAGGAAAAAAGGAGAACCGAATTTATGATTAGTACTTAGACCCGTTACTACAACGAATTATGACTCATGCTATCCAATACTAATATCAGCCATCTTGCACTAATTTTCCTCACTTATTTTCACCTCCCAATTTTAATTACTCCACTTTCCCAATCACTTTTATGACTTAAGGTATACAAGTTACCAAGGGTTCCATTTTCACCTATTTTCCCCGTATCTAATTCCACTTGGACCCCCAAAGGAACCCCTCAACTAGAGCATCACATAATCAACCTCCAATATTGTTGTCACTAGATGTCGCTTGGCACAAAACTATGTGTCGCCAAGCGGTGCATCACTTTTTGGAAAATTCCATATTGGTACTACACCTGCACGAATCCTAATTTCCCCAAAATCCATTCTAGTCAACCAATTTCCCTTACCACCATTCTTTAACACGTTCGATTCGACATATAATTGATTGACATTAGATGGCACAGAAAAATCACAAGCAATTTCAATCCAAATCATGCTACCCAAAATTCCCCAAATCGTTACAAACCCTCATATTCATGAAATCTCCAATTCATTCAGTTGTAGTAATTATAGGTTCACCCCTACACAATTTTTCTATCAACCCAGTATTCCATGTTACAAAGACTCCCACGAGTACCTAAAGTCCCTAGAAACCCACAAACATTGAAAACATAGCACACCTACGCGTGTCTCCTAGCGACAGTTCATCACTGCCAAACAATTCAAAGCAAAAACCCAGAAATTGGGTTTATTCAACATGAGTTGCCTGACGGACCTTCAAAGTCACCTGGCGGTTTCTGGAAAAATTCCAGAAACGCGATGAAACCCAGATTTTTCAGAACAGAAACACACAATGCATCTATTATAATAGGAAATCACATAGAATAAAATTAAAGATGCAATGTAGCTCCCCTAACCTGGTATTCATTGCTCCAATTGAAAATCCTAGAGTCCTTCTTGCACCATAATTAATCTAACTCCAACTCGTTCTCTAACCCTTGCAGAATTTCCCCCCAATGTCTCTTGGTTAAGGTTTTTGTGCTCAGAATACTTCCTTCACAGTCCTCACCAAATGGTAGTCTAAAAAACCTAAACCCTCTCTCTCAAATTGCTTCTTAATTTTCCTTAATTAGGATTAATGGCAAGAAAACGAAAATTATTAAAAAAATGGATTAATGACCATTCAAGGGCCATTACAAGGTGGTTTCCTAGCCTTTCTTCCATCTCTGCTCCTTAAGATGGCTAGGGTTTTTGACCCTTCTCATTCATGGCAAAAAGAATTTTGGCGAAAAAGGAACCTATTTAGGTTCAATCAAGGTTCAAACACACAACCACACAATTACCAAACCAATGCACAACCAATCAACCAATTCATTTTTTATGATAATTCCTACACATCTAAGATTATATTATCACGCACTATGGTCAAGCATATTACAAAAATAATTAAATAATTAAATAACACACTAATGACATACCTAGGACTCAAACCTCATTCCTCCCGTAATAACCAAGTACTCTCAACCACTTGAACTAGTATTATTCCTTGTCATAACTGTCCACATTAAATGCCCTAAACATTCCATTACCCACATTTATATTAAATAATTATTTATTTAATTATTTAATTTTTCTAGGTCTTACAAGTACAACAACCAAAAGGGTGATAGAATGATGGAATCTTTGTTGCAACATGATTCTGCCTTTATATTATGCCACTGAATTATGGTGAAAATGATGTTCATGGAGTAACTATAGGCATGGATAATACTACATATGGTAATGACCCTAGCGACCAATAAAGTCTATCAGTTTTTACAACAAACCTCATAGGACCCAAAAACCCTATAAATACACATAGTTATTCTCTTGAAAAAACACACACAGTCTCTCATACTCATTCATATACTTAGGGATGTCAAAAAAATCCGTACCCGTGGGTATCCGCGGATAAAACCCGCAATGGGTAGGAAACAAATATTAAAAATGGATACCTGTTATCCGTGGGTACGGGTATTTTTGATACCCGCATGTTAACAGGACGGGTACGGGTATCATAGTATCCGTACTCGTGGATACCGTACCCGCCTTAATTCACAAAAATACCCTCAGAATATATATATATATATATATATATTGTCAAAAACATTCTGGCCTAATTTTTCTACGTTGCACATCTTGTCTTCATTCTTCAATACTTCAAATATTGATACGTTGTCTTCTTTGAGATACACCCCCTTGACATTCTTCTCTTTCCTCTATTTGT
>Ga0214545_1010612_pt1 | contig 13251 bp, 10 predicted proteins | sample CNSS4metaG_FD_160064 | JGI IMG/M metagenome (GOLD analysis project Ga0214545, IMG submission 160064) | Root nodule microbial communities from cowpea collected in UCLA plant growth center, Los Angeles, California, USA - CNSS4 | ecosystem: Host-associated > Plants > Roots > Nodule | place: USA... | reverse complement strand
CAATTCTCTTCAAAGCCCAAAAACCCTCCAAGGCCCAATACATGGCCCAAACAAAAACCCTATTCTACAAAGCCCAAAATACAAGGCCCAAAAATAAACCCTATTCTAATATTTACAAACAAAGAGTCCTAGGCTAGATCTTCACACGCCCATGTAAAGTTCATCTTGGGCCTTGTATCTGCATTGGAGACCCATTCCTCTTGTATCCTCTTAGCCATTGCTCTTGTTGTGGGTCCCTTGGTTACTAATAGAATGCTTGTGTTGAGATCAATCCTTGCTTCTATTATTTTGAGAGCACTAAGCTAATTGTTTACAAAATTTCCTCTAGCCACCTTCCACTACCCTAGCTTCTAGTCTAGTTCTCCTTTCACCACTCCAAATACCATTGCTACAAGAGCCTTAAACACTTGTCGCCATTCTATTTTTGTTGCCTATGATGTTTCTACCAGCCACCACACGTTGGAGCTTTATCAAATTGGTATCAAGAGCAACTCATGCTTGGAGTCTCAAGTTTGAGTAATGTTTCTGGTCTCCTTTTGTTTTTCTTGAAATCATCCGTGTTGTTCATCCATTTTCCTTGTATTTCATTTTTCGTGTTGTTCTTCATGTTTCCTTCAAATCAACTGAACATCTATGAGTCTACATGAATTATATGGATTCAAATTGTAGATCTACATGATTTTTGGTTCACATTTGTTCTAAAATTCCATTTAATTTTCCAACAACGTTTTCTTTCCTTCCTAGTGTTTGTTCTTCATTTTCATTCGGTGGTTTCCATTTCTTTTCTGTTTAATCTTTGTAGTTTTGTCTTATGTTATGATTCATGCTTCGTTTATGCTTTCATCTCCAATTTTCACCATTTAAATTTCCATTTTCTACAATTGCTTGATGAGAACCAAGTCCTACATCACACAATAAAGCTATGAACATCAAAGTGATGCTTATGGATGTGTAAGGCATGTTCTCCCTGTTTTTTGATCCATTTAACTGATTGGATTCTTGCTTTTGTGTGTTCCATATGTTCTTCTATGCTTCATGCTTGATTCTAGATCATAATCAAGTTCATTCTACTTGAATTTCATAGAACATCTTACAAATTTCCGTGAGCAACTCTACTACAATCTCGGTTTTCAGTTTTCATTGCACGCACACCTACTGTTTGTCATTTATCATGAAAGCATGGTTTGGCCAAATTTTTATCTAATTTTTTCCTTTTGAAGCTAAGAGATAGAAGACAATAATAAAAAAAGAATCACTCCAAAATGTTGAGTACAAAAAATATAATAAATATTTGAATCAGAGGCATAAATTCACGTTTTTTTGGTCTGGCAGCTTCAAAATTTTCAATTTTCAGTAATGTTTTGTGTGTTGACAGTCCATTAAGTGCTCCTTGTTGCTATGATTATTGGCCTATGTGTGTGCTCAATATTGCTCTAAGTTTGCCTTGATTAAGTGTAGTTCACTCCTTCCTTTTGGAATCAACTTGCAATGAGTACAATGACCTTTGTGTGAGCACTTCTCCTTATTTCCTTTTCAGATTTTCTATTCAATTCTAGTGTTATTCTATGTTCCTTTTGCTTATGCTAGCCTTTAATTCTTGCTTTAATTTATTGCTTGTCATTTCTTCTTTACTCGTTCAAGTCATGTCTCATCTATATTCACTTTGGTTTAGCAAATTCTACTTAGCTTTTCTTGTTTCATTCTTTGCTTCTTTTCAAGTACATTGGCTCTCGGGTTTTTGGATTTGATTTGGTGCTTGGTATGAAGTTTAGCTTGGTTTCTATTCTAATGGTAGCATCTTAGGTGGTGGATGTTGAAGTAAACTTTTAGCTTTGTGCTTTCATTATAATTTCTTCCTCCTCCTCACCTTTGAGAGCTTTGATCCTACAACCTTCGTGTGCTAACCATTTTATTTTTGCATAGTTTTCTTGTTGTTTTCTTCTCTATTTTTGCAGCTTTTGGTTTTTGTTTTGGTGCTCTTTGACCGTCCAAATAATTATGTGTGGTGCCTTCAAGTTGCCACATTTGATGCTCTAAGTTTTGGCCATCAACTAAGGCCTTAAAGCTTCCATCAAGCTCTCAGCAATTGGTGTTTTGGAAGCAATTCTCCATTGTTCTTTACATTGCTTTACTTGTTCTTTTGTTCTCTAATTTTCATCAAATTTTTGGTCACTTATTTGGTGCACATTGAAGTATCTTTGTGTGCAAATCTTTTGGTAAAATGGCCTTAAAATTGTGAGTTACAAATTATTTGGCCATCATTTTGCTTGCAGGATACTTCATTTTAACACCTACTTTATGTTCCAAATTGTGCTTTCTTTTCCTCATTGTAATTGTGGCCTACTTAGGTGTCTTGGGGAACCAAAAGATGTTCAATCATATCTCCTAAGTAGAACCTTTCTCACCTATAGTGCAAACATTTTTAGTGGTAAGAGTGTTGAAAGTTCAAAGTGCTTTCTCACCTTGCCTTAGGCCACATAGTTTAGATTCATGTTTTCACGTTGCATAGTGGCTTGATTTGTGAGACCAAAGTCTCTAAAATTTTGCCAATTAAGGGTCCGTTTTAGTGTTAATCTTTTGCTTTCTTTAAGTCTTGTTTGCTTGTTTGTGTGCTTTATCTCAAGTGATTCTATCTACTTATTACTTGAATATTTTTATGAACTTTGAGTACTTTTTCAAGTGTAACCTTGGCAAGGATTAGCCTTGGTACTTAGGGAATCCGTGAGACTGACCTCGCTTACTTGGAGGTACACTTGTGCTAGTCCTCTTCTTTCACCCTTTTATCCAAGTTCATAAGTTCATTCAATCACTATGAGTACAAGAATGGTTACTCGTTCTAGTGCCCAAAGGTCACTTGTTTCTTTCTTTAGAAATTTCACTCCAATTCTTTGAGAAAATTGTTTTTCACACTTTGTTTTTATAATGAGTTGTTATCCATATGTTGGTTCTTCTACATATAGTTCTAAGTTGCATAGGCATGCTAGTAATGAGTTGCATCATACATTTCATAGTGATATTCTATTCTTTGGGGAGGATATAGGTCCAATATCATACACAGACTGGATGTGGGATACAGAGAAGTTGGTGCAATCATTCTTTAATAAATATAGTCAGTTTGACATTCTTAGGCATGTTATTTCTAAATTTGTAGGACATGCATATGAGTGGTGGACAAAGAGGAAATCTAGAGTGGAGAAGGGCAGAAAACCATCCATTAGTGGTTTTTATAAGTTAAAAACATGCATGTGGAAAACGTTTGTTCACTCTTCATTTAGGATATCTAGAGAGCAATAGTCTAAGATAGAAAACTTCATTGCCATAGGAGAAGTTAAGAAAATCTAAAGAAGAGAAGGAGAGAAAAGAATATGAAGAAAAAGAGAAAATAAGACAAGAGAAAGAATTTGAAAGAAAATCAAAAAAGGAAGAGTTTAAAAGAAAATTAATTGAAAAGAAGGAAATCATGGTTAGGGAAGTAGTGTTCCATCCTTCTACAGTTCCTTCCAGATCAAGTTTCCAAAGGGAGTTATCCCATCTTTAAACTCTCCCTCATTTTCCATTAATTCTTTTGTCTTGTTTTCCTCTCAAACATTTTTTACTCAATCTCATTCAATTATTTTACACTCCTTAACATATTCTGCTACAACACACATTGACTTTAAATTTCTTTTCAAATATCACTTTAGTCAAAGTGTAAGACATTCCTTTTGTGAAGTGGCCGAAGATCACATTTTTCCAAAATTAAAACACCATCTTCACACATTTCCCGTCAATATCTACTGCATGGTCTCTATGATTTTACTAAAATAATGTTTGATGACTATTGTTGATATATTTTTTATCCCGGTGGAACCTAGCTTTAATTGTTGTGAGCCTTACAAAACCTTCTTGATCTAAGGACAAATCCTCTTCAGGAGGGAGGTGATGATGAATCCACCCCAAGGCTTATAGCTTGGGCCAATGTCAAGGCCCATTCCATGGCCCACTTGCACCTCAAGGCCCAAGCCCAATCAAAGGCCTAATATGTTAAGAAAGATTCAAACGGGCTTTCCTCAAAATGACCAAACTTCTCATGGGCTTCAATTACTCTTTGCATGGGCCAAAGAAGATGTGAAGATATGAAGAGATTGTATGATTGAGCATTACAGTAGCCTTTAAAATTGGGCCCATTGTTTAGGCCTTCCTTTCATAAATAGTAGGCTAAATAAACTTGTTCATTGGATTTTAATTGGGCTAATCCAAGCCCAATAGGGAGCCTTGATCGAGACACTCCACTTACCCTATGAAAGGTGCGACTTCTAGCCTGCAAGGTAGTTTCATGCCACTTGTCACACATACCAGCCGTCATGAGCATCGAAGGGCCGAGAGAGAGACTTATTCTTCAAGCTTGCATTTCATTTCAAATAAAGTTTCATTTGCATGTGCATTAGTGACCTTTTCTTTTATAAAAGAGAGTCTTATGGCACTTTGTAAAGTTTACTCTTGAAATTTTAAATAAATGAGATCACTCCACTCTTCTATTATTTTGAGAGCACCTAAGCTAGAGGTTTACAACATTTCCTCTAGCCACCTTCCACTATCCTTACTTCTAGTTTAGTTCCCATTTCACCACTCCAAATACCATTGTTACAAGAGCCTTAAACACTTGTCTCCATTCCATTTCCACTGCCTATGGATTTTCTTCCAGCCACCACATGTTGGAGCTCCATCACTTTCATAGAGAAGGATGAAGACATGAAAGCTACGATATATGGTGAAGAGAAGTTTTAGCTATGGTGTTTGGAGGTTAGGTTAACACTAAAGTCAAAAGGCTAAAGGAATCCACTAAGGAAGCTTTAGCCTAAGTTGATTAATCACAGAAGGAGAAAGGTTTGGAGTCATCTCAACAGAGTTTGTCTACTATATTCATGAATGAATTTACAAGACCTAGAGCTCTCTATTTATAGGACAAAAGGAGAGATATTCTACATAAAAATCATGCGATAATCTACATTAGCATGTCCTAAGAAGATTTTGGTAATTTTCTTAAAACCATTACTACAAAACTACCCCAAGGGAAAGGGATTCAACACTTGCATCTATGTGTTCATGAGTCTTAAATCATCTTAGAATCATGTATATTTTTAGAAAACCTTTTTAAAGAGATTTAACACCTTATACACTCTAAAAAAATAATATAATAAAACAGACTTAAAAAGAAAAACAAGAACAAAGCATACAAAATTAACCAAAAATCAACATCATACCCATTTTCCTAAAAAAAATAGCCAATTTTGTAAGATTTGGATACAATGACTTGATTAATGGAGTAAACTAATGAAACAAAACATAACATATATGGATAACAACATGGTCATCATTTAGCCATATCAACAAAGAAAGATACTAATCACATCCAATTAGAACTGGGTTTCAAACCCATAGATGAAGAATGCCTACTTTTAGTGATGAAACACCTTTCTTAGACTGAAGTTGATCCTTCTAGCTCTTGTTACCACTTGATATGAACCTTAGAAGATTGGTAGGATCAAGATCAGCCCCTAAAGGTCTGGGAAAGAAAAATCCCATGCTTGAACATGTAACTTCCTAGTTGGAAATTACTTTAATAAAAGAAATAATATATAAATAAAAGTCAATAGTCATAAAATACTCTTCCTAAAACGCGAGAATCTTTAAAATTTGTTTGACACGCTTAAATTCAAATGAACATATCCATGAATTTTATTACAAGTTCTAAAAACTAACTGAAGGTAAATCAAATAACTACAAATAGTTCATAATAAAACTCCCAAGATAGCCCTCTCTCCATCTTTATGTGTCCCTAACATCATCTGCTCCCATGTGACAAGTCACACGATCATCGCCAAACACACATAAAAAGGGTGAGCTCATAACAATACAAATATGCAATTAATAAAATAGAGATTCACCCTAAACTACTTTAATTCATCTAAATTGCTTAATCTTAACACTCAATGCCCAAGGATTTCAGATCATCATCTCATTATAAAAATGAAACTACTAACCCATTTACACATACAATGACTCACCAGTGTAATAAGGGCTTTTGGCCCCGGTTATTTTTGTCATTCTGCCTCAGTTTTAGAACTGAGGCATATTGGGGTGAGGCCAAAAGGGGTTGCCTTTTGGCCTCGGTTATCACCCGAGGCCGTAAAAACACTTTTCTGCCTCGGTTGCAGAGGGACCAGAGCCATAGGTTCAACAATATTTTTTTTTAATTAAAAATTTCTCAGAGCCTTTGGCCTCGGTTATGGTAAGAACCAAGGCCATATACCCCGTCAGTACCCATCTTGTTGCCGCAGAAGGTTCTGTTGTGGAAGTAATCATTGACATCCGTAGAGACAAAAAACAAGGATTCATCATGTTCTCGGTTTAAGCAAATTGTCTCGTGTCACCAATGTGTTTGCAAAACGTCTCCAAGAACCTCAAAGACTTCAATGCAAACACATTCCCTTTCCAGACATGGAATCAAACTCTCTTGGCTCAAACCACAAAGGGGTGGTGGGAATACTGGTTTCTTCAGGCTTTGGTGTTTTTGAAAACAAAGATGCAAACTTGTGGGCTGACTTTATTTGTCTAGTGTCAAAGACGTATCCTGCAACCAAAAAGGGTACATCATGTTAAAGACAAAAAGTACCCGAATGTCCCAAGTAAGGAGGGGTTAAGCCTTTTCCTTCTCACATTCTGAACAGCAAAACCATTGTGGATTCCTTCGCGGCAACCTTCAAGCTCAACGCACTCGCTGTGGAAGCTATATTTGCATCCAGGGAGAACCTTCAGCTTCGCGTCGTCGACGAACGTGCCGAAGCAGATGCAGCACTCTGACTCCTCCGCCGCCGCGCGCTGGTGCAGGATGAACGGTAGGCGCTTGATCGCGTCGGCATCGAGGTCATCCTGAGAAGGAAGCATCGATGGCGCCTAGTGCGATGGGACGGCGTCGAAGAGGAGGCCGTGGTGGCGGCAGATCTGTCGAGCGAAGAAGAGCCACCGGCGAGAGCTTGTCACGACCTTACAAGCTTCCCGATTCGCCAATGCCACCGGCGACGGCTTGCGGAGACGGTGGCCGGAGCAACGCAGTGGCAGCACATCGTGGTTGTAGAGCTTCGCGTAGTGGTGGTGGGTGGCTGGAGCAGCAGGTTGTAGAGAGAAAGAGAGAGAGAGAGAGAGAGGAGAAATGCACCGCGGGGAAGAAAAGGGGGTTTGCGAATTTTGAACCCTAATTAAACTATATGGCCTCGGTTCAATTAATATCCAGCCCTATTTGGCCCCGATTCAATGACACCCAAGGCCAAAGACGTAATGGTTAGTGGCATTTTTGAAATATCCAGCCATATTTTTGGCTTCGGGTCTTTGGAACCGAGGCATATAACCCTCTTTTGCTTCGGGTTTTCGCTGAACCGAGGCATAAAAGTTGCCTGAAATTGCAAAAATGCCACCGCGCCATTATATGCTTCGGTTCCTGACCAACCGAGGCATATAAGGCAAGGTAAAAAGCAAAATCTGTACTAGTGACTTGACCATGGACCCAGGATATATCATGTTTCCACGAACTTGTCCGCTCATGGTCAAACCTCTACAAACCTTCCCGCTCATCGTCCAACTCTATGGACCTTCTAGCCTGTAGTCCAACACGCGTGATCCATCCAACTATGAACCTCCAAAGTTGCAGCAACTCTCAAGTGTGAGCTTGGAACATACAAACCTCCTCGCTCGTATCCTCACACAAGAGTATCATTAATATGAACCTCCCTGCTCATATTTATCACGTGTTCCAACACCAATCACGAACTTACCCACTTATGATACCGTCAAGCATATCCCAAACCAAACCCAACACAACAATCAAAACAAAACACATCATAAACGCACGTTGCCACTTGCACTATCGGTTAGCGTAACTTAGCGAAATGGCAGTGCAGACCGCCTACCGATTCCACAACACCGCTAGGCGCCACGACACACAAGGCTTCCCTATTTCCTACTATCGTCTGGCAGTTCATTCTGCACCACCAAGCGCTACACTAGTAATGTGACACCATTGGTTTTAGGTACTCTAATTCAGTTCCTAGCATCCAACAATTCAATTCTCAAACATCCAAAAACAAAAATACGCATTCATATACTTTATATACTCAAACTTACAACATCACAACTCACATGCATCATTCAAGTATAAGCACACATCAATCCCTTTACAAATTCGTATGTGCTCACATCTTAAATCAATGCCAACATTCAATTTGAATCCAAAAGTAAACCATGCTCATATGAAATTATGAAATAATAAAGCAACAGACACATAACTCATTTATTCATACAAACCATAAGTCTTACCTCAATCAGTAACTACATGAACCCCCTTTTTACCAAATCCTTATGTCAAATTAAGAATAACATCAACACTTAGTCATTTAAACTCACATATATTTGATACAATTGCACAATTACATAACTCACACACCACATAAGACACAATCAAAGCCCTATACTTATTTTGCATCCTGTTGCAATGGCACTACATTTAAAGCATGATTATCATGTTCCCAAACTTGCCCAAAACCCATGATGATCATGCAACACTCGGTCATAGTGAAATCATCAATAGTGGCCTTTTTCACACACTTACAACATCATACATTCGAGCTAACATATATAGATTTATGTATTCAACATGGCTCAACAAGTACTACTAAAAACATACTCATCAATCACACACACATACGTATATATATATATATATATATACATATACATATATATATATATATATATATATATATATATATATATATATATATATATATATATATATATATATATATATATACATATATATATATATATATATATGTATATATATATGTATATATATATATACATATACATATATATATATATGTATATGTATATGTATATATATATATATACACACACACATTCACTAAACAAGGCCATACTAGCACTTAAACACACGTTATGCTACGAAAACATCACAAAATAAGTATACACATAAAAGAGCTCCCCTAACCTAGAATTTCTACTCCCAAAGGCAGTCCAAGTGTTGCTCTTGCACAACTTAATCTACTCTTACTTCTACCATGAACCAACCTTCTAATCCTCTCCTTCAGTCCTTGATTTGTGCTCTAAAAATTCCCCTTTACTGACATACTATCACCCGTTCCCAAAAACCACTAAAACCAACCTCTTTCACTTTAAGTTTAGCTTTTCAAAAACAAATAAAATAAATTAAAAGGAAAATGGCTTAATTGCCATTCAAGTGTCATTTACTTGGAGGTTTTGTGCCCAATAATGGCCAAAACCTCTAACTCTCTAGCTCCCGTGAAGACGAATAAGGTCTCTAGGTGTTGCACAAGATAGAAAAATAATAAAACCCAAAAATAAAACTACTTAGTGCTAGCAAGACTTGAATTCACATTCACCCAATTACTAAACCAATGCACAACCAACCAAACAATTCATGTTTTGTGGTAATTCCTACACATCTAGGATTATATTATGACGCACCATGGTCAAGCATATTATTAAAATAATAAAACAATTAATTTAACATACAAATGACATACACAAGAATCGAACCCAAGTCCTCTCATCATGGTCAAGTACTCTCAACCACTTAAGCTAGTACCCTTCCTTGTCATAACTTCCAGCATTAAATCTAATACTATATACAATTTTGAACTAACAAAAGGAAAGTTCTTCAATTAAATAATATATTTGACCTACTTCTATTTAGTTTTTTTTATCTACAAAAGGAATAAAGGATGATGTGTCAAGCTCTCAGAATTTTGAAAGTAAAAAAAAAGGAACAAAATAATCTCTCTCTCTCTTTTTTCTTCTCATCGTCCGCTCCTTTTTCTCTATTGTGCCAATCTCATTTATTCTTCTCACTTCTTTCTCTTTCTCTCTCTCTCTCTCTCTCTCTCTCTCTCTCTCTCTCTTTGTCTTTTTTCTTCTTTCTCACTCACACACATCCTAAATTGTTAAGCTTTTTCTCTATCTTCCAGTTTTTCTCTGTCTTTCTCAACTTCTTTTCTCTCTCTCTCTCTCTCCCTGTCTCTCTTTCTCTATCTTTTTCGATTCTTTCTCTAACATCTTCACATTTTCACATCTCTTTGTATTCTCTTTTGTTTTTGTATTTTTTTCAAATGATTGAAATGAGTAGAAGATGGTTCATGGCCAGTTTTCGTGTTTTTACTGACATCTTTTTTTTCTTAGCTTTCTCAAGCAAACAAGTATTTTTCTTCTTATATTTAGTTTGATCTTCCGTTCATCTTATGTTTCTTGTGTTTACAAGCTTGAAATGAAAAGTACAAACACATACAACTATTTTAAACACCAAAAAACTCAGTATTTGTCGACATCTATTTTTTTTTTATTTCTCAAGCAAACAGGTTTTTTTCTTCTTATATTTAATTTGATCTAAGTGATTCTTGAGTTCATTTTGTGTTTCGGGTGTTTACAGGCTTGAACTGAAGATTATAAACACATGCAAGTGTTTTAAACAACAAAAAACTCCAGTATTTGTCGACATCTGATTTTTGTTTGTAGCTTTCTCAAGCAAATAGGTAATTTTTGTTCTTATATTTAGTTTGTTGTAAGTGATTCTTGCGTTCATGGTATGTTTCTTGTGTTTACAGGCTTGAAATGAAGAGTACAAACACATGCAAGTGTTTTAAACAAAAAAAAACTTAGTATTTGTCGCTGCAGAAATCAACTGGTATTTAAAGTTTACAATCAAACATTTCATCTTCTTTTAATGTTTGTAGCTTGCTAGAGTCAACCTTTATCTTCCACAACCTGTATTCACACATGCCTAACTATATGTTGCTATTTCTAGAGTAAAAACCAAAAGAGTATTGAAAATACTTATACTGGATGAAGATGGAAATGTCACGAACACAACTAAAAACGTTATGTACAAAGAAATTTTTGAAACTTTGACAAAGAAGACATTATAGGTATGTAATTTATTTATTTTTTATTTCGATTTGAACTAATTCATTTGTATAAATATAGATCAACTTATTTATGTTCTGTTCTGCACTGCAACAAAATCATTGCCTAAAATCCAAGGCTTACAAGGAAAATTATGCTACAACAAATGTTGAATTAAGAAGTAATAAACGTTGTGTACAAAAGGAATTCATGAAGCTGTTTAACAAAAAAGACATTATAGGTATGTAATATTTTTTTTATTCTTATTTTAACAAAGAAGTGTATTAGACATCTTTTGGTTGTTGGTTGTTGCAGATAAAAGAATAGACAACAAAAGATAAAAGGAAATAAAATATGAACTTCACATACCATTTTCATTACAGGTCAAAGAACAAAGAGAAAGACAAAACTAACCACTTTCCTTAGGTTAAAGTTAAAGAAGAGAACAAAAATTATGTCTAGTGGAAGAAATAATCGTGACCAATGGACAAACGCTTTCAGTAACACATCTACATTTGCATTGAACAAGTAAATACATTGTAAAACCAAGTGTGGGGAGGGCAATTGGAACTCAAGTTGCTCTCTTTAAGTTGGAAAAAATGAAGCTAGGGTTCCACAAATGAGGATTTTCAATCTGCAAAGAACTAAAGAGGCTCACAAGGAGAAAACAGAGCAATGGGTTCAATGCAACAACAAACACAAAATAATGTACCAAAAAAGCACCACACTACAAGCTCTGATTTCTCACGATTTAGTCGTCAACGACAAGTCACTATAAGCTATAATCAATGAATGAGAGAGAGTAGGATGTGAGAAAGCCAATGAGCAAAAAAAAATGAGCAAACTAAGCTTTAGTGCGACATGAAGCAAATGAGTGAAGAGATAAAGAAATGCAACCAACAAAATAAGGTTTTAAATTTTATATTTTTTAATATTTTTGTAATGTAAAGTCCGTATGAAAATTTTGTATGAAAGGGATGTCCTCGCTTACATACGGATTTTTCATACGAAAAAGAGAAAAAAAAAACTAGTTTGTATGTAAAACTTTACATACGAAAAAAATTTGTTGGTAAAATTTGTATGTAAAACTTAATTTATGTATGAATTTTCATCTGTATGTAACTATATGTAAATAATTCTAACTTTTTTTGTTGTGTAAGGAGATGCGCTACTGGTTTATTTGGATGGCAACCTGGAGGATTAACCCCAACCAAGGATGGAGGCACATGCTTAAGAAGACTAAGCATGTTTAGAAAGGAAGTTCACTAATCCTTCATCCCTTTCATTTGTGTTTGTAATTTTTGACTCCTTAAGTTGGCTTAGTTGAATCAACTTTAGTTGACTTGTTGACCTTTGACTAGGTTTGACTTGTTGACTATAGTGGACTTGACTTAAGCCAACATGCTAATCTATGTTTATTTGCTTTGTATTAATTAGGAGTAAGAAAGCAATGCTAGGTGGCGCATGGTGATTGGGGAGCATAAATGATGTGGATGAGAGAGTAAAGCAAAGGCATAAAGCATAAAGTAAAAGGCATAAAACAAGTGTACCTATGTACCTTTCGTCTCTTTTGTTTTTAGCACACTTTGGCCACTTTTTGGAGACATATATGAGACACATTCTTTGTCTCCTTTTGTGCTAGAACGAAATTTGCCTTGCACACACCATAGTTGGCTCTTTTGTCTCTCATTTTTGTAACCTTATTTGACCTAGTTTCTAGAAGCTAGGGTTAGGTTTTTGTAGAGACATCCTTAGGCATCTTTTATTTGCTTAGAGGCCCCTAAACTCTTCTATATAAGGGGTGCTCCTAGACATGTAAAAGGGTTGACCATTTTGAAGTAAAAACACTCTTGTGTCTTAACCATTTGTGAGAGTTTCCTCCCTAGGGAGTTAATACTTGTAAGCCTTATCTTGCATAGCAAGTGGCGGCACACATCCACTCATCTTCAAGGTCTTCATGGCTTCTAGCCTAGCCTTGTAGTGGCGTGATTCTCACATTTTTGCCATTTCTTTCCTTTCCATTTTATGTTTTCTTCTTCCTTTAATTGTTCTTCTTTTTCTATGGTTTATGTGCTTTCCATTTCCTTTTTGTTTTGAATCAATCCATCATCTTCTTCTCTTGAGCTTTGTGAAAGGAACCTTCACATCTAGATAGCTTGCTATCTTAATGCCCAGTGGGGATTTCACTTAGCTTTCTTAATCAACTCACACCATATTCAATAATCTTAAAAAGAAACAAGATAATCCTTCATCATTTGGTATCTAGAGCCTAGGTTA
>Ga0214545_1010611_pt1 | contig 13251 bp, 5 predicted proteins | sample CNSS4metaG_FD_160064 | JGI IMG/M metagenome (GOLD analysis project Ga0214545, IMG submission 160064) | Root nodule microbial communities from cowpea collected in UCLA plant growth center, Los Angeles, California, USA - CNSS4 | ecosystem: Host-associated > Plants > Roots > Nodule | place: USA... | reverse complement strand
AGTTGTTTGGTGATGACTCACAGTGATGAAATTATTTGGATGGCTTTTGTATTGTGTCCAAACTAGACTTTTTTTTAAAATACACTTGAAAACTAGTTCCAGTACTGCTCGTACCAAAACTTGACTTGAAAAAGGCACTTATTGAAATAGAAAAGTACACTTCATTCTCGTACCAGAAAAGTTAGTTTTTTTTTTCTATCTTCAATTCCAATCACTTCTTTAAGTTGTTTGGTGATGACTCACAGTGATGAAATTATTTGGATGGCTTTAGTATTGTGTCCAAACTAGACTTTTTTTTAAAATACACTTGAAAACTAGTTCCAGTACTGCTCGTACAAAAACTTGACTTCAAAAAGGCACTTATTAAATTAGAAAAGTACAATTCATTCTCGTACAAGAAAAGTTATTTTTTTTTTCTATCTTCAATTCCAACCACTTCTTTAAGTTGTTTGAAGATGATTCATGGTGATGAAAATATTTGGTGGCTTTTGCATTGTGTCCAAACCAGATTTTATGTTAAAATACACTTGAAAACCAGTTCTAGTACTGCTCGTACCAAAAGTTGAGTTAAAAAAGACACTTATTGAATTAAAAAAGTACACTTCATTCTCGTCGCAGAAAAGTTGGTTTTTTTCTATCTTAAATTCCAATCACTTCTTTAAGTTGTTTGGTGATGACTCACAGTGATGAAATTATTTGGATGGCTTTTGTATTGTGTCCAAACTAGACTTTTTTTTAAAATACACTTGAAAACTAGTTCCAGTACTGCTCGTACCAAAACTTGACTTCAAAAAGGCACTTATTAAATTAGAAAAGTACAATTCATTCTCGTACTAGAAAAGTTATTTTTTTTTCTATCTTCAATTCCAATCACTGCTTTAAGTTGTTTGGAGATGATTCATGGTGATGAAAATATTTGGATGGCTTTTGCATTTTGTCCAAACCAGATTTTATGTTAAAATACACTTGAAAACCAGTTCTAGTACTACTCGTACCAAAAGTTGAGTTAAAAAAGACACTTATTGAATTAGAAAAGTACACTTCATTCTCGTAGCAGAAAAGTTGGTTTTTTTCTATCTTAAATTCCAATCAATTCTTTAAGTTGTTTAGTGATGATTCATGGTGATGGAAATATTTGGATGGCTTTTGTATTGTGTCCTAACCAAACTTTTTGTTAAAATACACTTGAAAACCAGTTGCAGTACTGCTCGTACCAAAACTTGACTTGAAAAAGGCTATTATTGAAATAGAAAAGTACACTTCATTCTCGTACCAGAAAAGTTGGTTTTTTTTTTTATTTTCAATTCCAATCACTTCTTTAAGTTGTTTGGTGATGATTCATGGTGATGGAAATATTTGGATAGCTTTTATATTTTGTTGAAAGCTGACTTTTTGTTAAAATACACGTGAAAACCAGTTCCAATACTGCTCGTACCAAAAGCTGAGTTGAAAAAGACACTTATTGAAATAGAAAAGTACACTTCATTCTCGTACCAGAAAAGTTGGTTTTTTTTCCATCTTCAATTCCAATCACTTCTTTAAGTTGTTAGGTGATGATTCACGGTGATGAAATTATTTGGATGGCTTTTGAATTGTGTCCAAACCAAACTTTTTGTTAAAATACACTTGAAAACCAGTTCCAGTACAGCTCGTACCAAAACTTGACCTGAAAAAGGCACTTATTGAAATTGAAAAGTACACTTCAATCTCGTACCAAAAAAGTTGTTTTTTTTCCTATCTTAGATTCCAATCACTTCTTTAAGTTGTTTGCTGATGATTCATTGTGATGAAATTTTTTGGATGACTTTTGTATTGTGTCCAAACCAAACTTTTCGTTAAAATACACTTGAAAACCAGTTGCAGTACTGCTCGTACCAAAACTTGACTTGAAAAAGGCACTTATTGAAATAGAAAAGTACACTTCATTCTCGTACCAGAAAAGTTGGTTTTTTTTTTATCTTCAATTCCAATCACTTCTTTAAGTTGTTTGGTGATGACTCACAGTGATGAAATTATTTGGATGTCTTTTGTATTGTGTCCAAACCAGACTTTTTTTTAAAATACACTTGAAAACTAGTTCCAGTACTGCTCGTACCAAAACTTGACTTGAAAAAGGCACTTATTGAATTAGAAAAGTACAATTCATTCTCGTACTAGAAAAGTTATTTTTTTTTCTATCTTCAATTCCAATCACTTCTTTAAGTTGTTTGGAGATGATTCATGGTGATGAAAATATTTGGATGGCTTTTGCATTGTCTCCAAACCAGATTTTATGTTAAAATACACATGAAAACAAGTTCTAGTACTGCTCTTACCAAAAGTTGAGTTAAAAAAGACACTTATTGAATTAGAAAAGTACACTTCATTCTCGTACCAGAAAAGTTAGTTTTTTTTCTATCTTCAATTCCAATCACTTCTTTAAGTTGTTCGGTGATGATTCATGGTGATGAAATTGTTTGGATGGCTTTTGTATTGTGTCCAAACTAGACTTTTTGTTAAAATACACTTGAAAACCAGTTCCAGTACTGCTCGTACCAAATCTTGACTTGAAAAAGGCATTTATTGAATTAGAAAAGTACACTTCATTCTCGTACCAAAAAAGTTAGTTTTTTTTCCATCTTCAATTCCAATCACTTCTTTAAAATGTTTGGTGATGATTCATGGTGATGGAAATATTTGGATGGCTTCTGCATTGTCTCCAAACCAGATTTTATGTTAAAATACACTAGAAAACCAAATCTAGTACTACTCGTACCAAACTTGAGTGGAAAAAGACACTTATTGAAATAGAAAAGTACATTTCATTCTTGTACTAGAAAATTTAGTTTTTTTTCCTACCTTCAATTCCAATCACTTCTTTAAGTTGTTTGTTGATGATTCACGATGATGAAATTATTTGGATGGCTTTTGCAATTTGTCCAAACAAGTTTTTAGGTAAAAATACACCTGAAAACTAGTTCCAGTACTGCTCGTACCAAAACTTGACTTGAAAAAGACACATATTGTATTAGAAAAGTACACTTCATTCTCGTACCAGAAAAGTTGTTTTTTTTTCTATCTTCAATTCCAATCACTTCTTCAAGTTGTTTGTTGATGATTCATGGTGTTGGAAATATTTGGATGACTTTTGCATTATCTTCAAACCAGATTTTATGTTAAAATACACTTGAAAACCAGTTCCAGTACTACTTGTACCAAAACCTGAGTGTAAAAAGACACTTATTGAAATAGAAAAGTACACTTCATTTTCGTACCAGAAAAGTTCTTTTTTTATCTTCAATTCCAATCACTTCTTTAAGTATTTTGCTGATGATGCACGATGATGGAATTATTTGGATGGCTTTTGCATTGTGTCCAAACAAGTTTTTTTGTAAAAATACACTTGAAAACCAGTTCGAGTACTTCTCGTACCAAAACTTCAGTGTAAAAAGACATTTATTGAATTAGAAAAGTACACTTCATTCTCTTACCAGAAAAGTTAGTTTTTTTTTTTCTATATTCAATTCGAATCACTTCTTTAAGTTGTTTAGTGATGATTCATGTTTGGATGGCTTTTGCATTGTCTCCAAACCAAATTTTATGTTAAAATACACTTGAAAACTAGTTCTAGTACTGCTCGTACCTAAAGTTGAGTTGAAAAAGACACTTATTGAATTTGAAAAGTACACTTCATTCTCGTACCAGAAAAGTTAGTGTTTTTTCTATCTTCAATTCAAATCCCTTCTTTAAGTTGTTTGGCGATGATTCATGGTGATGGAAATATTTGGATGGCTTTTGCATTGTCTCCAAACCAGATTTTATGTTAAAATACACTTGAAAACCAGTTCTAGTACTGCTCGTACCAAAAGTTGAGTTAAAAAAGACACTTATTGAATTAGAAAAGTACACTTCATTCTCGTACCAAAAAAGTTAGTTTTTTTTCTATCTTCAATTCCAATCACTTCTTGAAGTTGTTTGGTGATGATTCATGGTGATGGAAATATTTGGATGGCTTTTGCATTGTCTCCAAACCAAATTTTATGTTAAAATACACTTGAAAACCAGTTCCAGTACTACTCGTACCAAAACTTGAGTGTAAAAAGACACTTATTGAAATAGAAAAGTACACTTCATTCTCGTACCAGAAAAGTTGGTTTTTTTTTCTATCTTCAATTCCAATCACTTCTTTAAGTTGTTTGCTGATGATTCACGATGATGGAATTATTTGGATGGCTTTTGCATTGTGTCCAAACAAGTTTTTATGTAAAAATACACTTGAAAACTAGTTCCAGTACTGCTCCTACCAAAACTTGACTTGAAAAAGACACTTATTGAATTAGAAAAGTACACTTCATTCAAATACCACAAGGAATACATATAATTAAAGTAGGACCTCATTCACCACAAAACACAAATATCAGATTTAACATAAAACCTTAACATTCATAACATCACATCTAATTGTTTGAACATCATAGTTACTCGTTACACAAACATTTGTTGACAAAGACTGTAATGAATTCATCGGCATCAGCGTGATCCACTTCAAAGAGCACACAATCTCCTTCTTTCAATTGATGTTCATTGCAAAATTCCTTCCAGCCCTTCCCTATCTTGGTGGAGCGGGATGAATCTGAAATTAGAAGTTTGCATACTACAGCACTATTAAGACCACTAAGAACGACTTGATTGATATGCTTGCTCCTGATCAAGGTAGCAAATTTGGTGTTAAGGTCCTGATTGGCAAAAAATATAAAAAAAAATTCAGTTTTCGTTAACAAGTCTAATAACTTACGTCTAATAACTTAAACGCTACAAATTCGGAGTTAATCATGAAACCCCCTCTACTCTCCACCCACACATTACTTAAGTCACAAAGAAGCTTTCGACTAATCTTAACTCTTTCATGCAACAAAACAAACCACCAAAATGGTGTTCCTTGAATACATTGTTTTTGCTCCACACTTAACTTCTTATTCAATAAACCAATATATTGTGTTCTACAAGAATGTCTGAAATTAATCTGCAAATATTCATATTAAAAACCATAGGTTAAACTTATTCTACTGAAATATAAATTAAAGTTACAAAGCAACAAAAAATAAAATACTTGACTTATATCACTACAATCTCCAACCTCACAACCTTTACTACCTTTAGAACCTTCACTAATGCCACTCATGTCAACTGACTTGAAATTATAAAACGCATTAACCAAATTTAATTTAAACAAATTCGGCACAAATAAATCAAATTACACACAACATAGTCAAAAATCAACAAACTAACTTTCTAACATCCAACAACACAAATCCAGTTTGCTTTTTGTACCCACCCAAGCCTAAATGTCGAAACCAACAAACTCACTTTCTAACATCCAACAACACATGTGCAGTTCGCATTTTGTACCCACCCGACCCTAACTGCCGAAACGATTCTTCTTCAAAAGCATTCGTACATTCGAAGCATTTTTGCTTACACAAACACGTTCACATTTCGAATTAACAATCCACAACAACATTTAGGATTCAGAGAGCATCGATTTGGGGAACAACAACACATAAAAATGGCATTTCAATCGTTGAACAAGAACATACGAAAATAGGGTTTCATTTGGGGAAAAACAACACAAAAATACGGGATTGCAATCGGGGTAGTAAAACATACCAAATTGCCCTTTGATTTGGAGAAGAAGAACACCAAAATTAGGGCTTCCAATTGTGGAGGAAGTTGCGGCAAGGATCCACCTCTATTATTCTTTTCCAAAACCGCACTCTTGCTTTTCCCTAAACCGCAACGTTCACTTCTTTTTTCTTAGTTTTCCTGTGCAGCGCGTGACCTTCAAACCGCAACGTTCACTCTCGCTTTTCTCACGCGTCACTTCTCTTTTCATATTAAAAAACATTAAAATAACCCATGCCACGTAGGCGAGTAAAAATTGGGTCAAATAAGTGAAACATTCTATCATTATTCTATTTTTTATGTTTTAAAACCACTTTAGATACACTTTTAATTTTATTATTTTTAACATTTCAAATCGTATTGAATAGACTTCTAAATTGATTATTTAAAAATTATTGAGAATTAAAAAATTATATATTATAGTTTTTTACGCACATATGTTTTTTTCATAAAGAACTATGTGATATGTAGGACCGACACTAGGGATGGCCAAAAAATTCGTACCCGCAGGTATCCGTAGATAAAACTCGCAACGGGTAGGAAATGGATATTGAAGATGGATATCCGCAAATAATGGGTACAAATATTTTTTATACCCGCATGTTAACGGGACGGGTACGGGTATCATAGTATCAATAGTCGTGGATACTCGTACATGCTGTACTCTCATTTAAATTAAAAAAAAAAATTAAAAAATTGATTAAAATATTAACACATTGATTTTGAATGGATTATTTTTTATCAATTGGTTTTAAAAAATGTCCATTTATTTGTAAACTATCATTCAACACTATTTAAATGAGTTATTTACACTTTGTTTAAAATTTAAAAATATTATGCATTGTATTTAAAATTTAAAATTTGTTGTTAAACATTAAATTTTTCTTTTTGTAAATACCCGCGGATACCGACATAACGGATACTCGACAAATATAGGTACGAATACGAGACGAATATTTATCCAACGAATAAGGTACATGAAAACTACTATCTGTATCCTACTTGTCTTGACATCTATACTCGACACCAATCTTTCTCGGTTTCACTTCTACAAAGTCCAAAATATTTCAAATGCATTTTCCCAATAGTATTTCAATCTCGAACTATTGACCCTTCCTTGATTTTTCCTTTTTGAATCGGAATACATATAGGTCAATCTTTATCGAAGTTCCAAAATTAAAATATGTATTTTTATCTCTTGTATGCAATCTTTTGTTCTTGTTCTTAGAAAAATAAACATTCAGAACAATCACATCTGTTTTACATATTTGATTAAAAGTTATCTTGTGCCAACTTTCCAAACCCTAAATATGATTTTTTTTGTGTATCATGTCTTATTTTATGAATTTTTCGTAATTTTTTAAAATAAACTATATTGTTATCTTAAACTCAGTTTTTCGATTTCTTTTTATCAACGCTCCATCGCGACTTAAGTTGAAATAAATATTAATTGGATATATAATATAGTTAATAATATATATATATATATATATATATATATATATATATTTCAATTAAATCAGTTTTAGTATCTTAGGATTTTCGTGATTTTGAAAATATAACAGATATACAAAATATTCTATATGAAGAAATTTCTATTTTAGCTCATTAATGTATATAACAAAATATTAACAATATGTAAATTTTAATTTCCTAAAATTAAATAATAAATAAATATTTTTTGTCAATATATTAAATATTTATTTTAAACTAAAATATTTCCAAAATCTATAATTTAAATAATGTTAAACAAATGTTCTCAACATAATATTTACAAACTATTTTTTAAATATAACAGATAGTGAAAACGGTACATTCATTGCATATATTAATTATATCAGGAAATAATAAATAAGTTTTTGATACTTTTTTATTAAGATATATTTTATTACTAAATATTTATACAACAGGTAATGATAAATAAATTATTAATACTTTTTACTAGAATATATTTTATTACTAAATATTTTCTTTTAAAAGTAAGAAAATGTAGCAATTCTTTTTTCCATAAATTCATATTTAGCTTTAATGAGACGTTGCAAGTGAGATCTCGTTTTGCATACAAATTTGAGATTTTGGGTGAGAATTTAGAGAAGAGTTATGGGGAAATTTGAAATAAAAACTATTGGAGTTATAATGACAGTTATGATTCTAACAAGTTTTGCTGAAGCTAATTTTTGGTGCAATGTGAAGTGTAAAATAAAATGTGAAGAACAACCATTTCCTGAAGTATATGATAAATGTATGAGGGATTGTAAATCAAGCTGTAGTAAACTATCCTCTCATCCTGTTTACAATTGTATTACTGGTTGTCACCTAATGAAGTCCATTGCCACAAAGAATGGTAAGTATTCTAAAATTATTTTCTTCTTTTCATGATTTTATGTATTTTTTTCTCTATATTTGATTTCATTCTTTTTTTATTTTGATCATTGACTTTGTTTGCTTTTGATTTTGACCATTGACTTTATTTTCTTGTAGGTGTTAATGATCTTGTGGACAATGTGATGAATTCTTGCATCCAAGAGTGTAAGGAAAGGTTGTAATTAATTTGTAGCAATAATTTTTGAACACAAAAATGTTAAAGGAAATAATATTCATATTCAATTATTAGAAATACATTTTAATCAATAAATAATATTTGTTATCTATTTTCATACTTTTTCTTCCAACTATTTTCTTTCATTTGTTTCAATCTTCCTTTTAATTGTTGCAACTCGGGTATTAATTAATAAATTCTTTTTTTAAGAAAAGTTACTATCAAATTCCATAAAAGAAGATAACTAAAAAGAAAGTTTGTAAGAGAAAGTACTATTTAAATTCTGAAGATGTGAATTACAAATGGGAATATAAACTGATGAGTAAAATTAGAATAAGTTTAAAAATATTTAATTATTTTATATTTTCTAATACATTAAAATAAATAAATTAATAATATTATAGGGAAACTTATTAAAATGAAATAATTTATTTGTGCCTATAATTTATTGCAACTACATCTTTTATAACTGGATGAATTATATCTGAAAGATATAGAAATTATTTTAAATTTTTTTTTTCTTATCATAAACTTTCTAAAATATTGTGATGTTAGAGACGTAGAGACCCCGCTTAATAAAGTAGTCCATCTTTAAATTATTATTATTTTAATTATTATTATTATTATTACTAATAATAATAATAATAATAATAATAATAATAATAATAATAATAATATCAATTGTGACTATGTATACACATTAAAAAATATCTATAAATTATTTAAATTTTAAAAATAGTAATTAAAACTATATCATTGAAAAAAGAAAGAAGGTGTATTTAGTTATTTAATTTATTTATATATATATATATATATATATATATATATATATATATATATATATAATAAATTTTAGTTTTTAAAATAAAAAAATATTAAGTAATATTAAGTTCATAATAATTTTTATTTTGAGTAAATATTTAAATTTAAAAATGTAGTTACTAATATAATAAAAGAATAAAAATTCTTTTATAATGAGTAATTATTTAAATTAAGAAAACTAGTTACTAAAATAATAAAATTGAAAATAATTTTTTTATTATAAATATATATTTAAATTTAAAAAATAATATTTAAGATGATAAAATTAAAAAAACAAAATATGATACGAAAGAGATGTATAATTAAAAAAATAATTATTACTTTAATAATTATAAAATTATTAATTTGAATTATCGTGGACAGTGGTGTTGAACAATTTTGCAAAGATAAACAGTGAGAAATTATGGAAAACAAGTATATAAATATACATTTCACAACTTCAATTCAATTAAATTATCCACGATAATTCAAATTAATAATTTTATAATTATTAAAGTAATAATTATTTTTTAATTATACATCACTTTGATATCATAATTTGCGAACAAAACAAAAACATGTGAAAAACATAATTAGTGTGCAAGTTTTACCTTTGGTATGTAGGGTCTGATAAGCGGATCTGCTGAATTGAGGGAGCAGGCTGCTCTGGGACTTAGCGAATTGATAGAAGTGAAATGTCCTCAACTGCAAACAACATTTGTTAAATGTCTACAGGATTCTACAAAGTTTGTTTGAGATATTAATATATTATAAAATCATCCCTCCTCTCCCCAATTTGATGTGTTCACCCCCTCAGCTAGCACCTTTTGTATGTTTAATGTTGTGGTTTGAAAATTAGCTAATCACCTTTCAGGATCACACAATAACTATAGTTTCCATCTTCTTAATAAACCTGTATTCCATATGAAAAATGAAATTGATGCAGAGTGGAAGAACAATCGAACGAGATTGATCAGGATTAAATAGGATTGAACGGGATTGCAGAAACCATGGGAAAGAAGACAATAAGCACAAGAAAGAGGGAAAGAGAGAGAGAGAGAGAGAGAGAGACAAAATTGATTGTGTGAAAAAGATACTAAAAGAGTCTTATTGATTAACTTTTTGGAAAGGAAGACAAACATATATACAAAGACTAAGTGATGTAAGGAATAACAGAATGCGTAAAATCAGTTTTAACAGACTGGTCATTGGTTATGTGATCTTTAGGCTGAGCAATGTGACTCTGACCATTATTTTTATTATTCTGACAGCCCCCCTCAAGCTGGGCATAGATATAAAGCAGGCCCAGCTTGGATATAAGAGTGTTGAAAAGAGCTGGAGGAAGAGCCTTGGTTAGAATATCAGCTTGTTGGTGATGGGTGTTGATGTGAAGAAGCTTGATGAGACCTTGTTTGACCTTTTCTCTAATTAAATGGCAATCTGTCTCTATATGCTTGGTTCTTTTGTGGAAGACCTGATTTGATGCAATCTGTATGGCTAAAAGACTATCACAGTACGGAAGGGAAGGTTGCTGGTGATTGACTTTAAGATCTTGCATAAGGTGGTGGAGCCACTAGTATTCAGCCTCGGAGGAACTTCTTGAAACAGTTTGTTGCTTTCTTGATTTCCAACAAATGGGAGAGTTACCAATATAAATTATATAACTAGTAACAAATCTTCTGGTCTCGGGGCATCCAGCCCAATCTGAATCACAAAAGGCCTTTAATTGTAGGTTGCTGGTGGAGTCGAAGAAAACCCCCTGTCCAGGATGTTGTTTTAGATAACGAAGAATCTGCATGGAAGCTCGATGGTGTAGACTTGTAGGTGCAGCAATGAATTGACTTAAATGATGCACAACAAAAGTGATATCTGGCCTTGTATGAGTAAGATAGATAAGACAGCCTATCAACCTTCGAAAGGGTGCTGGATATGAGAGAAGTTCCCCTGTTTCTGTGTTTTTGTGTCTAGAGAAATTCATGGGTGTTGATGTAGGGGCAGAACCAAGCATCCCAGCTTCACTCAAAATATCAGTAGTGTACTTTCGTTGACACAGTTGTATTCCTTTGCTGCTTCTTGCAACTTCAAAGCCAAGAAAATATGTCAAGTTTCCCAGATTTTTAATCTTAAACGTATGATCTAGAAGATTAGTAATTGAATTGATTTCAACAATATCATCTCCAGCCAATATTACATCATCAACATATATAAGAAGGGCAGTGATGTGTGAATTATTAAATTTGAGATACAAGGAATGGTCAGCAAAGGATTGTTTATAACCATGTGAACATAGAAATTCTGAAAGTTTGGAATACCATTGTCTACTAGCTTGTTTAAGGCCATACAAAGATTTATGTAGGTGGCAAACACGATTTTTATCATCACAGTTAAAGCCTGGTGGTAATTGCATGTAAACTTCTTCTTCTAAATTGCCATGTAAGAAAGCATTGTTTACATCCAACTGTTTTAAATGCCAATTATGTATGGAAGCCTAGGATAGAAGCAACCTAATAGTTGTTATTTTTTCCACAGGTGAAAAGGTGTGTAGATAATCTAACCCTTCTTTTTGTGTGTAACCTTTTTCCACTAGACGCGCTTTGTAGCGTTCTATAGATCTGTCAGCCTTATACTTCACCTTGTATACCCATTTACATCCAACAACGTGCTTTCCTTTAGGTAAATGGCTTATTGTCCAAGTTCCATTCTATTCCAGGGCTATTAACTCTTCTTTCATGGCTTGCTGCCAATGTTCATAGTAGGAGGTGTCTTCATAAGATTCTGGTTCAGCATGAGAATCAATGGAACAAATAACCTCTTTGAAAGAAGGAGATAATCTTGCAAGAGAGATGTGAGCCTCAATAGGATATCTAGATTTCATTCCAATTTTAGTAGCAAAAGAAGTTTGGAAATCTTGCAAATAGGCAGGAGCAGTTTTATGTCTAGTAGACTTCCTAAGATGATTTTGTTCTAATCTGGAATCAATATCAGGTTCATTATTTAATCTAGTAGAATCACTAGTGTTCTCTTCCTGCAATTCGTTATTTTCAGAAACACCTTTATCACTCAAACAGTTAGGGATAATAAGATCAAAATCATAATCAAGAATAGGTGTAGCAATTTTGTCAACATAATCTTCATGAGAAATGATTTTAAAAGGAAATTTGTTTTCATAGAATATAACATTTCTAGAAACGTGAATGGAATGAGACTTTAAATCATACACAACATACCCTTTTACATTTGGTTTGAACCCAAGGAATATACCTATCAGAGCCCTGGGATCCAATTTGGTTCGGTTGGCAGAGATGGTAGAAACATAGCATAAACATCCAAAAACATGTAGCTGTCTCATATCAAAAGCATTGCCATACAGAATCTCAAAAGGAGTAGAATCTTTAAGAAAGGGAGTAGGCAAACAATTTATTAAATTAACAACATATAAAACAACAAAATTCCAAAAGTTTTGAGAAAGGTTAGATTGAAACAGTAAAGCACGTGTAACATTCATAATGTGTTGATGTTTCCTTTCAACCAAACCATTTTGTTCAGGGGTTTCAATGCAACTGGTCTGATGGATGATTGCTTCAGTTTTAAAGATATCTGTCATATTAAACTCTAAACCATTATCTGTCCTAATTATCTTGATGGTTTTCTGAAACTGAGTTTTAATCATAGAGACAAAATTGATTAAATGGATGTGGGTTTCAGCTTTGCTTTTCATAAGATACAACCAGGTAAATTTAGAGTGATCATCCACAATAGTAAGGAAATATTTGTCACCATTCATGGAATTAACAACACAAGGACCCCAAATATCCATGTGTACTAAATCAAAAACAGAATCAACATAAGATGTACTATTAGGAAAAGGCAATTTTCGTTGTTTAGCTAAGTGACATACATCAAAATCAGAGTTACAGGAAGGGAAATGAAAGGAAACTTTTTGTTAAGAACAACTATCCTTTTGTGTGACGGGTGACCAAGACGCATGTGCCAAATGTCATGGTTAATAACACTGGTACAGGCTTGAGCAGGAGTGCTCTCTCTGGTATTGATTTCACCCTTGATCACGTACAGGCATGACTGGATGTTAGCTGTACCAATCCTCTTGGTGGATTTCTTGTCCTGGATAGAACATTCATTAGTGGTGAAGGTAACAATGCAATTGGAATGGGAAACAAGTCTAGAAATAGACACCAAATTATACGAGAAACTGGGAACAAAGAGGACATTTCCAATACACAAATTTCCAA
>Ga0214545_1010610_pt1 | contig 13253 bp, 5 predicted proteins | sample CNSS4metaG_FD_160064 | JGI IMG/M metagenome (GOLD analysis project Ga0214545, IMG submission 160064) | Root nodule microbial communities from cowpea collected in UCLA plant growth center, Los Angeles, California, USA - CNSS4 | ecosystem: Host-associated > Plants > Roots > Nodule | place: USA... | reverse complement strand
CATCCATTTACAAGCCATGCATGTGCCAACTTGCCAAGTAATGAATGGATGCATTAAATGTAAGGTTATCACTTCTAATTATTCTTATCTTCCATGTATTTAGATAAAACTCCTTTAAATCTCCTTATCTTCTTTCTTTTTCTTTTATTTCTTTTCTTTTCTTTGTTTTTTTATTTTTCTTTTATTTTTCTTTTCTATTTCTTTCTTATCTTCTCTCCTTATCTTCTTATCTCTTTAGAAGATTTCTTTTAATAGACACCTATTTAATAATATTTTAATTAATATATTTTTTTACCTAATTTTTTTAATATATATACATATTTTATTAGTTTTGTTTTCTTCTTATTGTTAATTTTAATTAGTGAAAACTACATCATGATAAAATATATTTTTAATGTTTAAACTACATCATAATAAAATACAAAACATTAGTAAAAATAGAATATTTTCTAAGTGTTTTATTTAAAATAAATAATACAGTATTAAAAATAAGGATGTTATATAATTCGTCTTGGTTTTAGTAAATTTGTGTTGCATGTTGTATTTTGATCCATGAAATTGCTTAAATTATTATGGTGTGATTTCAGAACCTTGGGTAATGAGATTAGGGTTAAAATTTCACCAGTGCAGAAAGGGTATTTGGCCGCGGTTATTTTTACTATTTTACCCCGGTTTTAGAACCGAAGCATATAAGACCGAGGCCAAAAAGGGTTAATTTTTGGTCTCGGGTGTTACCCGAGGCAAAAAATCTCATTTTATGCCTCGGTTCTAGTGAGAACCGAAGCCGTATCTCTTTGTTAAAACATTCAAAATTAAAAGATAAATAAGTTATACGTGAAGTTCTTTAGTTAAGGCAAAAGCAAAACCACTTTTTTGATGTTTTTGGTGCACACAAGATCGTTTAGGTTAATGTCCCCTGTACTTCTAGGTCCACACCCCATTAGCTTTATTATTCCATGCCTTCTTCTCACGCCATCAACCCCACAAGAACACTCTTTCTTAAGCCTTCATCCATGGTGGTGGCCCTTTAAATCCCATCAATTTCTTCTCCTTTTTCTTATCATCCAAACACTGCCTTCCTAAAGCTTCGTGCTTTCTCTTCCATCATGCCCTTGATTTTCCTATTTTCATTCCCCTCTCAGCCATAGTTAACGACAAGAGAAAAAAAAGGTTGAAACTATCACTTGCAGAAAGATTAATCTTTCCAACACCACCCAATCTCAATCACCTGCACAGAATCACCGAAAACAGAGGCTATCAAACCATCACAGATTCATCTTTACTAATTAATTTGTGCCAATACATAAAAGAAGAACAAAGACCCAATATTCTCCTCCTTTCTTCTCCTCTGTAAAAGAAGAACAAAGACAAATAATCATTAAAAAAAAACAGAAACAATGAGAGGGGTTGAAAGCTCGGTGGCTACGCATTTGGAGATGAAGATGGACGGTAGGAAAATGGCGTTGCCGATGCTCTCTCCGACAGTGGCCAGGTGCGGCTGCCATACTGCGATTGCGGCATGGAGTCTAGTCGTACAAGGAAGAAGTCATCCAACTCTGGCATGGAGAAGAAGATGGAAAGCGCCGACAACACCAGTGACGTCAATTCCGACGATTGCTCCAACGGTGGCTTTGGTTGGCAACAGGAAGGTTCGTCTGCGGTAGTTCTCGGTGGGGGTGACGTTCCCGCATAAAGGATGAAGAAGAAGCTTGGGCGGGGGAGATGTTCATATGCGGCTAGGGTTTCTTGCAAAGGATTAAAGAAAGGGATTTCAGCCTAAGACCATTTTAACCCACTATACTGCCTCGGGTTTAAACAACTGAGGCATAAAAGGCCTTACTGCCTCGGGTCACTATTAACCGGTGCATAAAACTTTTATTTTAAATTTAAAAATTCAAGTGGCGGGAGGAGGGAAATTTTTAAGTAACTTTAGGCTTCGGGTCCCTTAGAACCGAGGTATAAGACTAGTTTTTGCCTCGGGTCAACTAGTAACCGGAGCATAAAATATTGCATAAATTACAAAACTGCCACCGCGTGTTTATATGCCTCGTTTCCACTATAACCGAGGCATAAAGTCCGAGTTAAAAAGCGTAAAATGCACTAGTGTTTGCTACTTTTGCCCCAGTAAGAGAAAATCTTCCATAGGCAACAATAGCCCAGAATTCCACTTTGCTTTCGCCCAAGGGAAAAAAGGTGTCACCGAAGCGATAGGCTTCTCGCTCATGCGAGAAAGCCATTGGAACTTGTTTTTGCCTTTGTTAAGTTGTCACTTAGGCAACAACTCTATCGTTGAAGTGAGAGCCCTTGTTGCCCAAGCGAGAATCCCTTGCCCAGGCGAGAATGCTCCAAAGGCTCATTCTTGTTTTTGTAATGGTGTTGCTCAGGTGATAGAATCCCACCCAAGCGACATCTTATGCTATTATAATTTCGTATTTTCCAATGTGATTGAATGTGATATTATGAGAATATGATGGATGAGTTATGTATGATTAATGTTGGTTTACTAAGACTTGACTTAATATGTTTTTGTATAATATGGGATTGATTTTGAGATAACGTGCAGAAGATAAGGGAATTTCATGGAAAAATTCCTTTGGTTATAATATAATGTATGTATTTATCTATGGATTCAAATAAGGTTACATTCTAACACTAACACTCTAATGATCAGTCAGACTCATATAAAATAAAATGATTCATGTAGTGAAAGTAACAGGAAGTTCTAGTCTAAGGCAGGATAATGACCTTAGATGATTATGGATTAACGTTGTGTGTGATAGAGTGAAACACATTAGCAATAACTCTACAAAGGAGTAGAGGTCATCACAAATACAAGTTTCTAGTGAACCTGATTTTAATACATGTATTCAGATAATTGAGGAAAGGGAGAAGATAATTATGTTTTTACATACCAAGTCAAAGTCAAAGGGGAGACCATTATCGAAATTCAGAAAAGTCTGCTGTGTAGGCAGAAAACTTGGAGGTACAGAAAGAAGGCCCCCAATTTTTAACCAATTTTAATAAAATACCAGGTTTAAATTTTGAACTAATTTGATAGGCAAAACTATATCGAACACGTAATCGTATTAATTGTAATATAAGTTTAATTAATTAGTTCATGTTCATGATAATATTAAATAAATTACAATATTCAAATGGTGTTCATGATAATATTAAATAAATTAAAATATTCAAATGGTGTGAATTCAAAGTCTCCACAGTAACAAACAACATTACTAATATGTATGGAGGATGTTTATGGAAATATTTGCATTGTTTTGTAGGTACAATTTGAAGAAACTCATGTACGAGGACAAGAAGAGTAAATTGGTAGTACGCTTGCACGATGATGATGAGTGAAATTTCATCGTTGATGCTGTAATAGGAGCTATCTTAGCTTTGTATTTAATCATTATGAGGTGTTATTTTGTAGATCACAAATTTGGGATACTTTTTGAGTTGAGTTAGCCTTTCATTTTATGTCAGAGATTAATTAATTGTTATCCATGAAGTTCACGCTATATCAATGGTGTATCCCGTACGCGTATCCCGTGTTTGACACGTATCAGACACTTATATGGGTACATACTCGTAGGACATATGTTTAGTAAAGTGTCTAATTGGTTGGAAGTCTCATATCGACTAGAGATAAGGCTAATTCACAATATATCCTCACCTTACAAGCCGGGTTTGTGGGGTTGAGTTAGGCTTAAAGCCCACTTCTAACATGGTATCAGAGCCAAGTTAAAGTCTATCCTAGCGAACTTTCTTGGACATTCTATTCCACCCGATATCGGGCCGCTAACGGACCACCCAATAATTTCTTGTCCCACGCATGAGATGAATATACCTCGGTGTGAGGGAATGTGTTGGAAGTGCCATATCGATTGGAGATAAGGCTAATTCACAATATATAAGTGGGAGCAATCCCCACCTTACAAGTTTGTTTTGTGAGGTTGAGTTAGGCTTAAAGCCCACTTCTAACACAATTTGAAAGACATTTTTTTTTTATCTTTGACATGACTCCAACACAATATTAATAATCACAAATTTAATGATTTTCTAAAAAACTCATAAACTTCTAAACTTCTCTTGTCGTATGTTTTTTCAATTTTTTCGTATCTCCGTGTTCGTGTCGTGTCGTATTCGTGCCTGTATCCGGGCTTCATAAATTGTTTTGTTTTATTTTCATGGTTTACAAATATGTTGGTCGCAATATAATAAGACTTTGATTACATGGTATTCTAAATTCTTATCGGGGGTTGAACTTATCAGTAGGGATGACAACGGGACAGGGGCGAGTTTCAGTATCTCATACCTATCCCCATAAAAAAAATTCATCCCCATCCTCATACCTAAACTCAATGGGTATCAAACTTTTGTCTCATCTCCATCCCCACTAGGGGTAACGGGTATATACTCATACCCATACCTATACTCATATCCGTTTTTTTATTATTTCAATATTAATTAATTAATTTTAATAAAATAATAAAAATTTACAGCAAATGAAACATAATATTATCAAATATTCAATATTAAGAGGATGGTTGTTTCTTCGATATCAAATATTTAGAAAGAAATTATATTATAATTGTATACATTTCAATTAGAATACCAAATAAATTTCATGTAAACCAAAACATTTATTAAATTTGCAAAACAAATATTAAACTAATAATGATAAAGTTTTAATATAGATATTGTATCTTTTGAACTTCAATATATTTTGCATGGTGATAATTTTTTTTTTTAGAAATTACATTAAAATTTTATATTATAGTAAATAAAATTTATTTATACAATTATAGTGACAAAATTACTATATAATAATGAGTTAAAAAATAAAAAAATAAATATATAAAATATTTCAAAACAGTATTTAACATTATAAAAATAAACAACAAATAAAAATATTAAAAAATTATCTAATGTGTGTCTTATAAACAATTTGAGAGACCATTTAATGAAATCGCACAAAAGAAAGTAAAATATAATTAAGAATATTTTAAAATAAAAAATACTTTAGAAATCTAAGAAAGTTTTTTACATATTACCTTTAAACACTTTTGGGCCAAAACAAATTGTTTTTCCGTATGTATTTGGAAACTTGTTTTTTTCTTTCACATATTTTAGGCATAGTTAGGAGGTTGTTTTTAAGACTGTATAGAAGGCTGTTTCCAATAATTAGTTAAGTTAAAAAAACTCATATTTTCTACCAATTTTGATTTGAATTTTTTTTTTTGTAGGAAATACTTATAAATTTTATTATGAAAAAAAATTTGCAGGAAATTGTTGCCATTTTTTTTTGCAAAATATTTTGTATAAAATACTTTTTGCAATAAATTTTGTAGGAAATAATTACCCACGAAGGAATTACCTGCAAATTAAAATTCTTAGAAAAAATAGCAGGACAAAATCTTTTCTTGTAAATTTTTTTAACAAATTTGCAAGAAAATTCCCATGTAATATGAGAATGTTTAGTGTAACGTCCTATTTTACCAACAAGCATAAAATAACGGAAACGCCTTACAAGGTAACATAATAACGCAGTCCCAGAGTTTTAGACTTAACTCCTTACAACTCAAGGCACACCACGGTGCCACAGGAAAACAAGTTATAAAGTTTACGAGGAACATAAATAAAATAAGAGTCAAACTGATACATGGGCCGCAACCCTAAAGAAAAGCCCAACAAGAAACATCCAGTCCAGCCCAAGTGGATTATGCAGCGGAATCCTTTCTACCCTGTTGGCCACGAGTACCTCTCGCATCTGCTTGATGATCTTCACAAAAGTGGAAGGATAACATACAAAGCATTCAAACAGAAAGGGTAAGCCAGAGCCAAAAAGATTTCATCGATACAATCAGATATATGTTCACAGTCAACTATACATACATCACTCAAACATGTTATGACCTTCCAAACAATACACTAAGACTCGACTCGACTCATCCGGATACATATAATTTGGTCGAATTCAGTGGATGCTTGCACTTGTGGTAGATACCTCTACTCAGCCCCGAGCTACTCACCCCCGAGCTATGTGTTACTAGTGTTACAATGAATCAATTTCCCTCACCACAAGGTTAGCCCTTAATGAATTACAGGCCTCCAGATACTCTCACCACAGGAGTCAGTCCGCTCTAAGTGAGACTAACCGACTCCTTAAAGTGTTAGGATGCAACCTTGCTTTGAATCCTTACTAGACCATACAGATGGGGCACCACCAAAGACACCCACTAACAGGGGCCATGGAATTACGTCCCGACCATTGAAGCACGACCGTAAAGCCTCACCTAGAGACTCCAAGGGATTACGTACTGACCACTTACTAACATATATAAACAGCCAAGAAATAAACACATACATCATGCATTGAAACTTCATACCAACATCCATAACCAACCCTCATTTATTACATGTCGAACCAATACCAACTCGTGTTGCCAACCATGAGAAAAGTGTCTCCCCTCATACCAATATCATGCCACTAAATTACCAATCATCAATGTTCACCGTTGTTCATGCCATATTTGTGACCACATACATATCCAACCCCTCATATATAATTCACATAAGATCATGCCAAACTCACCATTCATTACATGTAAGCCCCCCCTTAATCGTGTATGATCCTTTCCCTCATACCATCATATAATAATCAAATTAAATGCAAGCCATACGTTCAAGAACATAGCAAATCGCCAAACCAATATGCAGTCTCGCCCAACTCTTCGCTCAGGCTGAAGGGCCTCGCTCAGGCGAGAAGGACTCTCACTCAGGCGAGCTCCCTTCGCCTAGGAGAGAGCTCGACACACAACGCAGCACCCTTTTACGCATTCTCGCTTAGGCGAGACTTTCCTCGCCTGAGCGAGACGCTCGCTCGCTCAAATCTGAGTTGGTCGCCTGAGCGACCCTTCGCGTAAAAAGTCTGGGCAAACCTCTGCTCATCTTGCCTAAGCGAGATAGACTCGCTTGGGCGAGATTATCAGACCTCGCCGCTATTTCCCTACGACAACCACTCATACCAAACCAAAACCACACACTAGAACAAACCAAGCATTCAGAACACCATATTAACCAGAGGCTCACAACACAAGAGTGAAAACAACAGTAAAAACGCAGTACACAAGTGGGTTCTAGCTTCCCTTACCTGGAAGGGTTTAATACAGGATTTGACAAGCAACGTAGAGCACAACAGCTCCGAGTAGAGGCTTAGGAGCTGGAAAATAGTGGAACAGAAGGATAATAGGGTTACCATGTGAACTTTAACTAAACTCATGAAAATCAACTCGGAAAGGAAAACAAGGTTCAAGACCAACTTACGTGAGATGGAGCGAACTCTTGAGCTAGTACGAACGAGCGAAAGCTAACCCTAGCAGAGCTCAGTTTTAGGCGCAAGGGGAAAGATGACGACTGATTTTTCTTAAAGTACAATAGACAAGTGAGCTAGGGCAGACTTAGGTCTGTTTTCCCCTTTTTGGGCCAGCCTTAAGGCCCAATAGTTTGGGCAGCCTTTTAAAATAAGGGCATACGAAAAAGTGGGCCTTACATTTAGTACCACTAAGATTGTTTTCCAATAATTGGCTAAGCTCCTCTAGGGGGAATTAGTTTTGTAAATTAAGAAATTTGCCTTAATATCAATACACTATAATGTTTTAGCTTAACAAATGACTACTAAAAATTCTCATATTACATGAGAATTTTTTTTGCAAAATTGTTAAAAAAATTTCCAAGAAAAAAAAATTTTGCAAGAAAATACTTTTTCCTACTATTTTTTCTAAGGATTTTAATTGGCAGGTAATTACTTCGTGGGTAAGTATTTCCTACAAATTATAAAATTCGCAAGTATTTTCTACAAAATTTATTGTGAAAAGTATTTTATACAAAATATTTTGCAAAAAAATTGACAGCAATTTCCTGCAAATTTCTTTTCATAACAAAATTTATAAGTATTTCCTATAAAAAAAATTTCAAAACAAAATTGATAGAAAATATGAGATTTTTTAGCGGTGACTATAGTTAAAAATCGAGAAAATCTAAAATTAAAGGATTTGAGTGTCTTAAGATCGAGACAAATTTCTTCATTTATAGAATTGATTTATTCTGAAAGAGCTTAGTTGATTAAAAAAAAATTATCTTGTATAGTTTCCAAAACAAGCTCCTAACAACCCACAAGAAAGTAATGAAAGATTTTTTTCTTTTAGTTTATTTTAAAGTTTATTTTGGAGTGAGGCTCCAATAGAAAAGTGCATTGCCCCTTACATAGGTCCAATTCTAATGTACATTTAACGTTTAATTGACAGATGGATTTATTTATTTTTAATATATATGCTTTTGCAGTGTTCATAAATTGTTTGTATGAATAAAGATTTTGTCATTTGAGATGAACATTGCGTCTTGTTGCTACCAAAGTCAAGATTCTTTTGGGAGAAAGAATCAGGGTCTATTGTTTTATGTCCATTCATGAAAAAAATAAATAAATCTATAAGACAAATCAACAATATAAATATCAGCTTATGTTTTGGAACACACATTTGTCCAAGGTGGTAGCAGTTTACCAGAAACGCATATTTATCCAAGGTTGTAGAGTAGAAGTATATCATTTAGGGCAATTTTCTTTTATATTGACAGTTCCTTGAACGGACAAATAAATTAAATGTCGTGACTGGGACCATGCACCTACAAAGTATCCTATTGTATAATAAAACCAAAGCTGTCCATATAAAATCTTTCAATTAGGCAAAGTAACGAAGATTTAATGTTGATTATTTTACACCACTAGTATTTTATACAGCGTCCAAAAATATCCTATGTCTAGAGTACTTTTTCTTTCTATTTACAATTAATAATATTTTTTTTTGGAGTTGGGATTCAAATCTAGAACCAATTAGAATATGTTAAATTAATTATTAGGATAAATTATCTCATTTTTTTAAATATGAAGATTGTATCTCCTTTATTTACAAATGAGGTAAGATTTACAATTACATTTGTTTGTATCTCCTTTATTTATTGTTCCTTTTTATTGTTGCTCTCATTTTGTCTTGAGTTTATGATACTTCAAATGTTTGTGTCTCCGATCGATGTACAATTCTAAAATCAAATTTTAATTATATAAATAAGAGAAAAAGAAGAAATTTAAAAAAAGAAAGAAAAATAAAAAGAAAAAGAAAGAAGTTAAAACGAGAGAATAAAAGAGAAAGAAGAAGAAAATAAGATTTGTCCAATGTATACCACTTGTTTGTTACAATTTCTAAGTTTCAAGTGTTTTCTTTAATTTTTGTTTGTCCTACACATTTCGTGATTGCCTTGCTTGTTTATTGGTCATAGAATTGTTCTTTGTCACTTTTTTTTGTTGATGTTAAAATTATTTTGTGATTGTGACCCTTGAAAGCGATTCTTGATAATCGCTTGATTCTTGTATGAACCTTAAGTTAGAGAAGAAGTGATAAAAAGTAGTGTAATCTTTTAAATAAATAAAAAATTATTGTGTGAGCATGATAATGGAGTGTAAAGCGTAAGAAAGTGTTATGCAAACTAAACTTATTATTTTTTATAATCTATTCACTTGAGCATGGAAGAAAAAGAAGAAGAAGGAAAAAAAAAGTGTTATGTGAGCTAAACTTATTATCTTTTTTTGTACTTTATTCACTTAAGCATGGTTATGAAAGAAGAGTTCAAGCCATATAGAGAAAAATTAAACTTGAAAACTGATGGATTTACCTCTAAAGAAACAAGGTTAGGTTAGTGAAAGTACTTCATGAAAGATCAATCTCAAGATACAAGGTTAGGTTAGTGATAAAAGGTTTTCTACAAAAAGTAGGTGCCGATTATTATGATGTGTTTGAACTAGTAGCTAGATTGAAACAATAAGGCTAGTGATTGCAGTTTCCGTTTCAAAAAGGATGGAAATCTTTCTAGCTAGGTGTGAAATCTACTTTTCTCAATGGAGCTTTGAAAGAATAGGTGTATGTAGAACAATCACCTGGTTGTATTCTTAAAGGCAAAGAATTGACTCTTAGAGCCTAGAATAAGAGAATTGACTCTTATTTGTTGCTACTTGGCTTCTAATTGGTTGGAATGGAGTGTGGCGGTTTTGTGCAAATGGGTAGCAATGACAACTTGTTGATAGTTTGTCTTTATGTTGATGATTTATTAGTCACTAGTTCAGATATTGAAAAGATTGATAGACTCAAGTTCACTACGATATTTTTCAGTATGGAGTTTGTGCATTATGATAATGGTATTTTTCTTCAAGGAAGATACATCATGTAAGTACCGAAGAAATTTAGGATGGTTGATTGTAATGTTGTAATCTCACAACTGAAGTGAGTTTGAAGGTTGTTAAAGATGAAAACTATAAGCATATTGATAATATGATTTATAAACAAATTGTGGGCTCTTTGAGGTTTGTTTGTGATAGGATATCATATATATGCTTTTTGGTTGGAGTTGGTAGCAAACACGGTTGATATGAGAGTGATTCATGTGGCTTTGGTAAAGAGAATTTTGAAATACTTAAAAGGAACTACAAAGTATAGATTTTTCTTCCCCAAAGATCGCAAAGATAAATTGGTTGGATTTTGTGATAGTGACTGATGAGAAGACAAAGAAAATATAAATTATAGCTTATTTTTTCAAGTTTCAAGGTGCACCAATCTCTTGATATTCTAAGGAATTTGGCTCTATCTAATTGTAAAGTGAGATATGTAGCATATATGTATCATCTGCTTATTGTGTTTGCCAAGGAATTTTGGAATTTCCAATCATTTCCTCTAGATAGAAAATGAGAAATTATACCATCGATAAAGATGAAAATTTATAGATCTTAAAAGTATTTGAGGCGTTTGTTTTGCTTCAAAATTGTGATAATGTATAGGTTATGTAAATTTGTATTTAAAGATTAACAATTAAAATGAAATGTATTTAATTTTATCTTACTTTCAGTTTCATATATTTAATTGACTATAAGTAATTTATCAAATACATGAAAAAAAAATTTATTTAAAAAATGAAATAAAATTGAAAATGTAATTAAATAGAACCAAAATAGGATTAAATGCAATAGAATTAAATAGATCATTTTATACAATAGTTTCACAATGCTAGTCAATGTTAAGGGTAATTTAAATACCCCTTCCTTCTTCAACCATCTTAAACTCCTTTCAGCAGTATCTCACATCAGAAATTCGTTGGATGCAGTGACTAAACCTAACAATGCTATCTTAATGCACTTGGGATCAAAACATTGACGCTGTCTGTGAGAATGAAAACGAGGTTCTGAAGATTAATCTCGTTGCTTTAGTCTTCCATTGGGGGATGAACTTTCATTCTCTTAGATATCGACTAGGGAACGTGTTCCACTATACCTAATCATCTCACATTGCTTATGAGTTGAAGCCAAGGGTAATTTAAACACTCCTTACTCCTTGAACTCTTCAAGGCGTCTTTTATGCTGTGTTTGTATTAGATGATGAATTTGAAGGAGTGAAAATGAGTAAATTTGAAAAGAAAAAAAGGTGAATGTAAGGTTGCTTAGATTAAGGGAAAGAAGAAGAGAAATGAGAAGAAAGTTTATAAAAGTGTGTGAAAGATTTGATTGATATATATTATTTAATATAATACTATTATTACTTAAAAAAATTAAAATCATTAATGTTTTTTTATTATTATTATATTACATGCACAATTTCCTTACATTTCTTTGTATGAGAAGAAGGAAAGTTAAAAAAAAAATTATTTTTTGCCTCATTTTTCCAATTTCAACTCCAAATCACTGCTCCCCTCTTTTTCGTTTGCTGAACCAAATAGGTACTTAAGGAGAAAACCATGACAAGAGTTTAGGCTACAAAGTTGACAATACTTGAGATGTAGTGATCGACTCTAAGATGTTATCTCAACGTACGTGAGGTAAGAAGATTTGTGTCAAATGTGGGAATGAAAATATGGTTTCAAAGATGAATCCTAGTTCCCTTGGCTCTCCATAGGGAGATGAATCCTCATTTCTCTTCTCGACTTGGGAGCTTGTTCCATTACATCTAATAGTCCGACATTGCTTAAGAGTCAAAACCAAAAATAATTTTGCCTTCAACTTGTCGTGACATGAGTTACATGCTCCAAAATGGATAATATATTGTGTGCACTGATTGATCCTAATAATGCTATCTTAATGGATTTAGAATCGGAACATATAACATATTAAATTTATTTTAAATTATTTAATATAATAATAAATAGTTCATTGATTTTGTATTAAAGCTGAGTTAAATAGTCTTTTTGGAACTCTCCTAATTATTATATTCGAATTTCATCAATTAGATAATGAATTTAAACATTCATAATCTAACCTTAAATAAATATAGTGTTATTATGTGAATAATAATAAAAAAACACAGAAGAAAATAGAAAATTCAAAAAAAAAACATAGAAACTCTTGTTGTAATACAATCAAAACAGGAATACAATTATGTAAATCAGAAGAAGAAAAAGGTATTTATCTTCAATGATTATTTCTTTGTAAACTTATTCATTGTTTTCTCCTAGTGTAATAATTTAACGTTTTATCCAAGTGTTATTTATAAAAATATTTTCATTTTCGATAAAGAAATTAACTTTTCTTGTGTACAATACTGTATTGGTTGTCAATTTTTTTCATCAAGTTAACAGAAATTTTTTTGAGGAGCACTATTTAATAACACGCATATTTTATTTCACATATAAATTTTAGTCAACATAAGAGTATTATTTGTGTGTCCTCAGGATTCCTCATCTATAAATACCATACGAGGAAGCTGAAACCTACAGAGTTCTATCAGTCAAAAGTAAGATTTCTTTCAACCATTCTCTTTCTGGTCATACACAGGTCACAATGTTCTCCTCACTTCTTATTCTGTGCCTAACTTTTCCTTTGTTTTTGCTCTTCTTCTTCAAATACTCAACAACCTCCAAAAACCCACCATTTCCACCTGGTCCTAGAGGTCTTCCCATAGTAGGAAATCTTCACCAACTGGAAAGTTCTTCTCTTCATATGCAGCTACGGCAATTCTCAAAGAAATATGGTCCTTTGTTTTCCCTTCAATTAGGTTTAAGACGAGTAATAGTTGTTTCCTCACCAAAACTAGCCAAAGTGGTAATGAAAGACCATGACCTTGAGTGTTGTGATCGACCTAACTTACTTGGCCAACAGAAACTGTCCTATGATGGCTTAGACATGGCATTTTCCCCATACAATAGCTATTGGAGAGAAA
>Ga0214545_1010608_pt1 | contig 13257 bp, 4 predicted proteins | sample CNSS4metaG_FD_160064 | JGI IMG/M metagenome (GOLD analysis project Ga0214545, IMG submission 160064) | Root nodule microbial communities from cowpea collected in UCLA plant growth center, Los Angeles, California, USA - CNSS4 | ecosystem: Host-associated > Plants > Roots > Nodule | place: USA... | reverse complement strand
CTATGGTTTATGTGCTTTCCATTTCCTTTTTATTTTGAATCAATCCATCATCTTCTTCTCTTGAGCTTTGTGAAAGGAACCTTCACATCTAGATAGCTTGCTATCTTAATGTCCAGTGGAGATTTCACTTAGCTTTCTTAATCCACTTACACCATATTCAATAATCTTAAAAAGGAAACAAGATAATCTTTCATCACGACTTCACCTTCGCTTAATTGAAGTCGTCCCATTTTCACAAGACTTACCTCTGTTCGGAATTTAAAAAAAATTGCACCAATTTAGAAATAAGGTTTCAAATTGCTCCATTCGAAAAAAAAAAACCCTTAACTATTAGTGCAAATAATTAACCATTTCAAGTACAGTTTTTTAAAACTTTAACTAATCAATAGTACAATTCAATTTAATTATTAATAGTTTAGTTATTTTTAGTTTGATATAGTTTAGTTAACTATAATTTAGTATAATTAAGTTATTTTTCCCAACTCTAAATAATCCATACAAAGAGATACAAAAGGAATACTTAAAAAAGTATAAAAATAATAATAAGAGATATAGGAAAAAAAATATTGACTTTGAATTATAAAAGAATTATGTTTAAAATAATACAAAATATAGATAAATAAAATAAAAATTAAATCAATAACTTTGAATAAATAAGGGTAAATTGTGACATCCCGTTTAAATAGAATAATTCCACTAAATAGAAACATCACATGATTATAATAATGAAAGAGCAATCAGATGAACATCATAAACCAAAAATGCACTATTATAGTCGTCCCATAAAGGTACTTGAAATACTAAGGCATACCAAGGATAATGCCAGGAACTAAACATAAAAGCTGACAGTTTAGCAATTTGAAAAAGGGGTTGCTCTTAGAACAACTATTACAAAAAGGCACATTGGCCATAAAACTGCTCTTAAGAGCCATCACTAACAGAATAGCTTAACCTGCACCGTTGCGACCATCAGATCCACCTTGGACATTTCTCTCATCTGCTCCCACCAAAAGGTGATCATCGCAAAAGAAAAAGAAAGACAAGCACAAACACGAAAATGAAAGGGTAAGCTAGTGTAAAAATAACTTTCATATATTACAGCAGACAAGTACTTAAAACAGTTCCAAGCATGCAACACAACAGGCACAAAGAATCATGTTATAGCAAACAAGCAGGACACTATGACTCAATTATCCAGATAAATATATTAAGATCGGATTCACCGGACGCTTGCACTTGTGGTGGCCTCTACTACTTTGCAGAGCCATTGCCAATAGGTTTCACCCTACCAGACACAAGGTTAGCCTTTAAGCGTCTAAGGCCATTATCCTGCCAGAGACTAGGGCCTCCTGCTACTCTCACCACTTGGCTCAGTTTGCTCTACATGAGACTCACTAACCCTTTAGAGTTTCGGGATGCGGTCCTTACTTGAATCCTTATCTTAATATATACACTACACACCACCATGATATCTCCCCACGAGACTCATGGAATTACGCCTATCTCACACCAATTTCATGTTTCTCATACCATAGCCACTAATTTCATCTCATACATCCAATTCTCATTTCACCAAACCACCATTTAACAATCCCATGCCATAACTCATACCAAACATCCCAATTCCAGTGCATACCGATCAAGCAACCATGCATATTCAATACATATAGCCAAACTATGGATAATTCAAGAAAATAGAATCAAATCTGCCCCATTCTCGCTCAGGCTAAAAGCCTTCGCTTAAGCTACAACAATTGTCTCGCTTAAGCTAGGCGTTGTCGCTTGAGCGAGTCCTGCAATAGTGGCACTCTACGAGCTTTCGCTTGGGCGAGACCATCTCGCTTGGGCGAGACCACCACTCGCCCAAAACTAAAGTCCCTCGCTTGGACGAGGACGCGAGCAGAGAGAACAACTGGTTTCCTCGAGTGCTCGCTTGGGCGAGCCATTCTCGCTTGAGCGAGACAATGCGTCGCTCAAAACAAGAACTCTCCGCCTGAGCGAGATGTTCGAGCAGAACCAGGGTGAGCTTCTGATACTCTCGCCTAGGCGAGACGAGCTCGTTTGGGCGAGAATGACAATTCTCGCCACTGTTAACATACATGCAGCAGGGAAACATCTCAAACCAGCATCCAATAACGCATACAACCCAGTTTCATCAGATCAAACATATTATTCAAGCATCTAAACATGGAACAAACCAAAAGCATACAAAAATAACTTTGAATTGTTAAAATCTAACTTCCTTTACCTTTTTAGACACTAGCACAAGGAATGGTAACCCACTAAAGTAATAGGGCACTGGAGCAAGCTACAGAGCTGAAAACCAACATACACGGAGTTGAGAAAAAGGTACTAGGGGAACCCAAAACAGAACTAGAGCCCTTACACTGAAAAAAAGGGGAAGAATGAAGTTGAGGTTCAACTTACCCGAGAGTACGAAGCAGATTGGAGCTAGCTGGTAAGGAGAAGGACTTATGCCCTAACAGAGCCCTTTTTTTTTGGAGACAAGGGTGTGTGAGGGAGGGGAACAACTTTCTGAAAATGAGACAAATGAAAAGTGTGAAGGCTTGACAAGGTATTGGGGTCCTAAATGGGAGTTGGCCTTGGGCCTACGAAAAGGTCAGACCCAAACACATAAGGTTGAAAATGGGACTTACATAAATAGTATTTCATTACTATAAGTATTGATATATTTCGTTTGTATTAAAAATATATATATATTCTTAATACAAAAACTTTAATTTCATTAATTTTGTTTGAACAGATTAATTGATCACGTTTGACCTTTAGTATTTGTCACATGCATTTATTAGAGGGATAATTTACATTAATACGTAATAATGCAGGAATACTAAGGATTTTAAATCTACAAAAATAAATGGTAAAAAAAAGATAATATTAACGTTAATTTTTTTCAATAAACATACATGATAATTACTGAACACCAAACATGATTTCAATTGCATTGATCATTAACAAAATTCAAACAAAGATAATAGAATTAGCATTTTGAACTAAGATTATAATTATTTTTATTACACGAAAAAAAAATACTAATACTTGTCATATTAAACCAACTACTTATCAAATAAATAATTATATATAGGACGATATATCAGATGCAAATAAAATAACAAAAAAAATATATGAAGTTAAAAGACAAGACAATATGTTATTAATAAATAATAAAATCATTAAACAATAATATAAATAAATTAAATAATAAAAACATATAAGATTGGTTGTTGATGTGGAGTATGAGAAATTGCTTATATTTTATTCAAATTGTAAAATGATTGGTCATGATTTATCTAATTGTAGACGATTACACTAGGATGTCAATGTTATTTCTAATGGGGAAAAAACAATTGGCGCAAAAATACAACACTATCGTCCAAAAGTGGTTGGTGCACAAGATGAGACTAAAGACTCTTTAGCTCAAGTGGTAAAGCCAGGATGGAGCCTATGATGAAGTCTATGGTAGAGCCTATGGTGGCATCTATGATTCAGTCTTATATAGAGCAACATACTCAATGATAGCATGAGTTTGTTGTGGTTAATCATGATAATATTTGTACTAATATACATCTATTAAATTAATTATAAAATTAAGTTTGAGATAAAAAAAAAGGTCTCAAAAGAATATTTTATTACTAATATAGTTCTATTACATTAATTATAAGTTTATGTTTGAAAATAAAATTTAATTAAATTATTATTAGTGTATGTTAATTTTTGTTGGTATTAAAAATGATAATTAATGAGTTAAAACTTTATTTAGTAAATTATAATTTTGTTTACAAAGAGAATGATTAGTTATTTTCATTATCTTATAATTCCATTTTCTTCTTTTATCTTTTAATCTCTTTGTCACTTCTCTTGCCTTGCTTTCTTCTCTTCTGAAAGTCATTTTTTTAGGGTCTTGACAGATTACATTCCATCAATCTCATATTGTCTATGTGGACCAATTTTCATTCTCATTTATGGTTAGTATATTTTTTCTTTCTAATTGTGTTGATGTACTATTTATTCTATTTTGGATTTATACTAAAATTAGAAATACGTTTCTTTTGCCCAGTTTTTTTGGTACTTTTTGATTTACAAGTTTCTGTAAGGCCCATTTATTTTCTGTCTTTTATTTTAAGGGTTGTCCCAATCGATTGGGCCTAAGGACTGGCCCAAGAAGAGGATTCAAACCTAATCTGCCCTAGTCTCACCCATTCCCTTCACTCTATAAAAAACGCAGCCGTCACGCCCCCTATCCTCTCCAAGAGCTCTCCTAGGGTTTAACCCCAACCTCTATCCAATGAGCCCAACTTCGGACTCTTGATTCGTGTAAGTATTCTACGACTTCCTCCTTCCTTTTCCGTTTGTATGCTCGTGTTCCTAGTTAGGGTTTCGTGGTAAACCATTTTAAAAACTTGCCCTGCTTTTCTGTTCCAGCTTGTTCGTCTGTCCCTAGAACTGTCATGTCTCCGCTGTTGGAGTCGAACCCTTCCTCTAGCTATTTCCAAGTAAGGGAAGCTAGGGTTCATGTGTCTAGTCGTTTTTAGCTTGCTCTAATATTATTGTATGATTATGTGGACTGCATGCTACTGTGAGTTGATAAAAATTTCGTTGTAGCCTTTGGGTTTCGTGTTTGCGTGACTGTTGTATGAATGAACAGTGGCGGGCATTGGTTTTCTCGCTCAAGCAAGCATGCCTCGCCTAGGCGAGACTAACAGAGGCTCGCCCAAGCTTTTCTGCGCGAACGGTCGCTCAGGCGACTTGGTTTCATTTTTGAGCGAGGTGCAATCTCGCTTAGGCGAGAAGGGGCTCGCCTGAGCAAGACATCGCATAATCCACTGTTCCCTTATTCGAGCCCTCGCCTAGGCCAGAAGGGACTCGCTTGAGCGAAAGGGTCTCTCTCGCTTGAGCGTGACCTATTAGCTTGAGCGAGACTGGGGCAGGTTTTGGTACTATTGTTGAATGGTTCACTGATGTGTGGCTTGCTTATCTAATCTAAATGCTTTACTAGAAGGGTTTGCAGGATGATGCCATGATTAATATATGAGGTTGAGATGGAAATGGTATGTTACTTTGTTGTGTATGAATTGGAAAGCATGAGTTGTATGATTGGTTGTTTATACATGACATTAGTATTATGGGAACTTCCTGATTGGTTGGTGAGACATGTATAAAGTGTGAGTAGGGCGTAATCCATTGACTCTTGTAGTGAGAGCTCCTAGTGGTGCCTCATCTGTTGGACGTAATCCCATGGACCTTCCTAATGGGAGTCCCTGGTGGTGCCCCATCTATTGGACTTAATTCCATGGACCTCGTGGTGAGAGTTCATGGTGGTGCCTCAACATTAGGACGTAATTCTACGCGAGTAACGTGGTGGTGCCTCAAGGCCAGGACGTAATTCCACGAAGGCCACGTGGTGGTGCCTCTTGTAAGGGTGTAATTCCGCAAAGGCCTCGTGGTGATGCCTCATTGTTAGGACGTAATTCCCCTGATTGGTGGTGGTGCCTCATGTTACGTATCCGGATAGTCAAGTCTTGGAGTCTCAAATGGTTTGGAAATCTATGGGTGAATGTCTATTATTTGTGTCTGACCGTGAAACTGCATGTTGACTGTTGTGATATAAGATTTCTTTACACTAACTTACCCTTTCGCTTGCTCGTATGTTATGTGTGGTTTCCTCTATTGCGATGATCATCGATTTTATTGATGTGAGCAGATGTGAGAACCCTTGACAGTGGTAATGATGATAGGAATGCTAGAACTTGATGGACTGGACGGGTATTGGGCCCACTATGGGGCCCATCGCTGATGGATTTATTAGTTATGATTCTCTTATCTGTACAAGACCTAATACAATCATTTCAACAGTATACTTTGTTTTAGGTCGTGTGGGGCCTCTTTTATGTAATATGGATATGTTTGGGGTACTGTGTACTTCATATCCCAAATCTTCGTACTCTCTGGATATTTATGTATGTGGCGTTTTATTAAATGGGATTTATCTATTTAATTGGGACATTACAGTTTCAAGAGTTTTTTGCGTAAATTTGGACGAGGAACTGAAATTTTTCTACAAAACTATTAATTAGATTATGGGTTAGTCTTTTGGTGGATAATTGATTAATTGGAGCATAATTCAAAGCTAGGTTTTCTATAAAAAAATAATTGAAGTTTAGGAAAAATAAGACTTACTATCGATTGAGAAGAACCTAAGTTTTTGTGGAAAACGTATTAGACGCACAAAGAAATAATTTGATTAAAATATTGAGAATGAAATTGTAAAATCTCTTCAAGAATCATTTAAAATTGATTACTTTTTGTATATTGTAGATAAAGAAATTACCACACTTCAGAGTAAATTTGAACAATTTAAAATATGCGAAGATATTTTTTATTTCTTATGTAGTGTTAAAAAATTAAAGTCACTAGTAGGGGCGGACCTTAGTGTCCCTACAGGGGGGCCATGGCCCACCTCCCCCTTCCCCGATTTTTTTTCTAAGTAAGTAATATATATATATATATATATATATATATATATATATATATATTTTATTCAATTTTAATGGATTTTATATTTTTAAAAATTTTATATATTTCTCATGTTTTTAATTTTTGAGTTTTGATGTGAAATTAAAATTTGTTTCTAGCAGTTGAGTTGTTTACGGTATCTAACATGTTTCCGTTCAATATTTGCTGAAAAACACGTTTGACACATAAAAATAATTAACTTAATTGGATTAAAAGTACTATATCTATTCATTTAAAGTATCAGGACGAAAATGTATCAAAGTTTCAGACAATAACGTATTATAATTTTGCACCAAAGTTCATAGACTAAAAACATATTTAACCTTTTATCTTGACACTCCCTAAGTTTTGTCTAAAGATCCGCCACTGGTCATAGATTGTGCATTTTTAAAACAAAAATGTTTAACCTTGAAAAATCTTTAAAACATAATAATTTGTTGGATAGTGATGAATTTGATTTATTTTCATAATTAAATATCTTAAGAGATATTATAGGTTTGAAAAATGATAAACCAATTGACATTCTTAATTATATAAAAAGATTATATTTTTCTCCAAATCTATATATAACTTATAGAATTTATAGAATAATGTTAGTGTTAATCATGTCTCAAGAAAGAATGAATGGATTAACGTTAATATCTATTGAAGAAAAAATGTGAAATGAAATTAATAATGACAAAATTTAATAAATAAATTTTACATAAAAAAAATCAAAAATAAATTTTAAATAAAAAGTCACATTTTTTAAATTCGTTTTAGGCCTCCCAAACTCTTGAGTCGCCCTTGTTTTATTGTAAAAATGGTGTCAAATGCCTTATAGTGTAAGACCAAATATATATATATATATATATATATATATATATATATATAATCTCTCAATGACCAAAATCATAACTCATATGTGAGAAAAGATAACTGGACAGTTCTTAGTTCGACATCTAAGGAAATAGGGTAGGGATAGGCAAAAGAAAGTTAATATTAAATCTTAAAAAAAAAATTAAAGACATTTTTTGAAATGTGGAAGAATTGACTAATAATACATTTTTATTTTTAATTTGACGAGAAATTTGAATTTTTCTTAATATATAGAGTTCAATGTATGAAATGATTTTCACGAAGAAAATCATGAATTCTTTCATAATAGGTACTATTTTTTTCTTCTATTTATACAATGTATTTTATTATGAATTTAGTTTCATCTCCGATATTTTTCTTTGTTTTTTTCCTTTTTTTTTTAAATAAAATCACCGTATAAAGATAACGATGTAAGGAAGTAACTTAAACATAAAAGTAAATAAAATCATAAGATCAACGTGCAACTGAAAATTATTAAATGAAAAAAATTTAATTTAGTGTGGAGAATCAATACTTAATTAAAAGTAAATTAAATATCATAAATACAAATTAATAAAGAAGACTCTAGTATGTGATTAAATATAAATTGAATGATGAATAAATGATCAATATTATATATATAACTCAGGACGTTCATATCAATTAATAATAAGGTCAAAATGATCAATATTATATATATAACTCAGGACGCTCATATCAATTAATAAAAAGGTCAAAGCCTAACTGAAAGTAGACTAGAGTATATAGAAATATAGAAAGAATAATTAAAATAAATAATAAAATATAAAATATTAAGAAAAGTTTGATGTATTGGTATAATAAATGAAATATAGAAAAAAAAAGGAAGTAAAACAATATGCGGTTCAAAATAAGTAAAATATGTTAATAAAACACATAAATGGTTTGACCTCAGTCCATCTTTACTAATTAAGAAGAGCTAAAATTGTTTTTAAAATGCTACAGTTTCCTAAATCTCACTTCCATTTTTTCTCTTATACCTCTCTTTATCTTTTCCCACCTACCTCCTCCTCCACCCATCTAAATAGGTCAAACTTTGTTTTATTATATTTTTTAAGTTATAATTACATACATTAAACGAAGAGATAACTCTTATCTATTTTTATCTTATCTCTTATATAAAAGAGAAAATAGAAAGATTATTTGATTTAAATTTTTTAATAATTAACACATACACATAAAAATAATTAATAATTGTTTTAATAAATTCATTTTTTATATTTTTAAATGTGTTTTTTTTTCTTATCTTTCATTATTATTATATTTTTTTAAGCTAATTGATTTATTTATCGATATTCCAACTTTATCTACATAAAATATGAGATATTTGTAATTATAAATTTAAACATACGAGTTAAAAAAAATATGTTCAAACTCATATATTTAAAGTAAAAATAAAATAAATAATATAATTATTTAAAAATATTACTTTACTTCCATCATTTTAGTAATTTTGTCCTCAAAATTCATTTTGTTTGTAAAAACATATGCACATACTTCTCGCTATCCAATTCCAAAGTGCATTGTCTTCTCGATGACTATAAATAAAATACCTATTGTTGGATCTTCTTTTTTAATTATGATTGCAAAAGTGTGTTATTTGACAAATGGGTATGAAAAACTTTATGTTGGAGTATGTGACTTTACAAGGATAACATATTAAAATAAAGGAATATGATATTTTTGACAAACATTTTTTGATAAAGTACAACAAAGTCTACTTTTCAATATATATCAAACTTTTTTCTTCTTTTTCCAAATCACATAAAACTTTTCTTTCATTCATTAAGAAGTCGTTGCATATGCATTGTCAAAAATTTATGATCAAAACTTTGTTAAAAAATAATTTTACAAAAATAAAGTTATCAAGTTATTTTGTGTGTATTCAAGAACTTAAAAGAAAAGGAAGGCTTGGAGCATTTTTCTTGGTCCATTACTTTTACAATGGATTAAAAATCATGTGTCCTACTAAAATTACTAAAAGATTGAACCTTTGAGATAACCATACCCTTATATTTTTAACCAATTGCTAACATATATGTATTTATCCATCGTCTTGTTTAGCTTTCACATCATCATCAGAAAATATATGTGTTTATCACGACTAAAAATGAAACCAAACAAGTTATGAACAGATATAACACCAACTTGTATAAATTCCTCTGATAAGTTAACATTAACTTACATATCTCATATTTTCAAACACATCTCCAACATGTAGGTTAATTTTACTTAACTTTTCTCTTTTTCTACTTTTTACTTGGAAGCTCGTTTAAATTGCCTAGTTCCCCGTCAAGCGCTTTATTTAAACAAGTGGGTGAAGCAGCATTGGGAAAATTGGCTGTGTGGGCATGGTGGTTAAACTGTATAGTAGTTTAGTGGTGCTGCACTGTGTGGTGGCAACGAACTTGGAGGTTCAGGCAATGCACTTGGAGGTTCTGGCAATGGATTTGGTGGTTCTGGCGATGAACTTGGGGATTCTGGCAATGGACTTGGTGGTTCTGGCACTGGACTTGGAGGTTCTGGCACTGGACTGGGAGGTTCTGGTAATGAACTGGGAGGTTCTGGCACCGGACTGGGAGGTTCTGGCAATGGACTGGGAGGTTCTGGCACTGGACTTGGAGGTGGTGACGATGGAGGTGGACTTTCGGTTGGTGGTGAAGAAGGTGGTTGCACTGGACTTGGAGTTTGGGGTGGGCTTGGTGGGCTTGGAGGGAAGAATGGGTTGGGAGGTAGGAATGGGATTGGAGGCAGGAATGGGATTGGAGGTAGGAAAGGAATTGGTGGGAATGGGATTGGAGGGAAGTGAATTGGAGGTAGGAATGGGATTGGTGGTAGGAATGGGAGGGGAGGGAAAGCAGCATCTACTGCTGAATTTTTTTCTGATGTAAATGGGTTTGAAACACTTTGTTTTTGGTCGCAAAAGGTTGGTTTTTCAACAGGTTTGAATGAGAACAAGCCAGCTGAGAAAATGTGTTCTTCTTGCTTTCTTGTAATGAGTCTCACTGAAGAAGAGGTGGAAACTGAGGGCACATCACAATTTGACTCACTGCTACTGATGAGTTTCACACTGCACCCCTTGATTCTCTCTGCATGCTTCCACACTTTGAATGGCAGCTTCACTTTGAATTCACCATGTTCATCTGTCTCCACTTCTTCCTCGAAACTTGGTTCTGAATGCGCAAATTTGCATTCTACACCAACTTTGGCACCTGCTCATGACAGAACAAAACATCAGTCAAAAGATCAAACACCTTAAGGGATATATAATATGATATGTGAAACTGAAGCATGTCATAATCAAAATGAACCTGAAATGAAGGGGGTTTCGGGTGTGAAATCATGTTGAGAACATGTGTCACAGTAGACAGTGCCAACTACAACAGCAGAACGGTCATCTTTGTCTTGAACCTCTGAAACACTGCCATATATGAGACTGAGGAACAAAATCCCAAGAAACCAACTCATTGTTATAAGTTTGGTTTCTTCAGAAACTGTGTTTGTGAATGTAGGCTTAAGGGTGATGGTATATATAATGAAAGGACCCTCACACACTCGTTCTTTGACACTTTTTTTATTATACTTCCATTTTCACACTCACAAATATTATTATTTTCTTTCAAAATTTCATTTATATTTACTTTTATTTATTAAAGATAATCTTTTATTAATAGAAAGAAGAGTGAAATAGAAGTAAGAAAAAGGTTTGGTGTCAAAATATAATTTCCCATAATGAAACTCTCATTATGTGAAAAGATGAAAAGATTGTAATTATGTGAATTAATTTGAAACAAAAAGTCAATACTCTGTTTCATTAAGAAATAAACTTATTTCCTTTCAACTTTCCTTTCTCTAAAATGGAAGTTAGAAATATCGGTCATATTCTTTTTAACTTTTACACTAAAACGGTAATTTTATTCAATATATCAATCAATTTATAGATATCATTAATTGTAAATCATTATTACAATAAATGATAAATTAATAATGGAAATACTTACCAATGCATGTCTTTAAAATAAATATGCTAATAATATATATATATATATATATATATATGTATATATATATATATATATATATATATATATATATATATTATATAGACTGACTATATTAAGTCATGAATCATATTTAATGTTTAGTAATATATAACATATATATCAGATTTTATATTTACACGATAAATCAATTAATACAAGCATTTATTATTTATTTATTTCTACATTTACAAATATGTTTTAATTATAAAATAACATTATACGCGTTTCTAAAACAAAATCATAACTACAGCCTATTAACCTCTAACGTATACTAATTATAGATATATTAATACATAATATGAATGTGTTGGTTAATGTATATATCAATTAATATACATTAACAATATTAAAAATATAATTAACTGTAAAATTATAGCCATATATATTTTCATAAGAATAATAAGTCTATCACATTAATTTATTTGTGTATACGTATGAAAAATATTATTACTTAAAATATTAAATGTTTTTTTCCATGATAAATTATCAAATTGTGTTTTTGGTTCCGATAAAATTTCTTAACCTTTTCATTCCAGATAAATATTTAAGTTGAATAAGTTTTTTCAGCTTCAAAATTTATTTATGTTGAAGTTGATGTTTAATTTCATTCCAGATAAATATTTATGTTGAAGTTGATGTTTAATATTTTTATCATAATAATTTAAGAAATATATTTGGTGCAGAAAATTACCCTTTTAGTGTTCCTAATAAATTTGAATTTAATTCTTAATAAAATTTTATGGTATGTTAAGTATTTAATAAATTTATATATTTTAATTAAGTGTTCGCTGATAATTTTTTGTTAATTAGGTGATGTGATTTGTTAACAATGTTGCCACGTCACATATCAATTATAATTTTGTATCTATTTTAAATATTAATAAATTTTAGTTTATAAGAAGTATATCAATTAGTCTAGTGACTCATTAATTTTTTTTAAATTAATTAATAATTAATGATTTTTAAACTGTTATAGTGATAAAATTACATTTATGATAATAAGTTATAAAAATAATTATATAAAAATATCAAAATAGTATTTTACATAATAAAAATAAATAACAAATAAATATATTTAAAAAAGTAAAAATAATCAAATGTGTGTATTAGTAATAATTTGATACACCATTTAATCAAATTTCGTAAAAGAAAACAAAAGTATAATTTGGGGTATAATAAGATGAAAAATACTTTAGAGATCTATGAAAATTTCTCATATATCAAACTAGTCAAACTGAATAAAAATAGTTTTTCAAATGAAACAAAAATTAAAAATAAGATAATAAAAAAAATTATATTGTCTAGTAAATGAAGGATTTGTGCTATTGAATACTTAAATTTAAAGCTAAACATTCTAATGTGAAAAATAAAACAATAAATAAAAATATTAAAAATGAGTAGAAGTATTCAAATATGGAACATAAAAATATTTAATTTACATATATCATTAAAATATAACTACACAAAGGTTCTTGTAAGAGAGAAAATATTTTGGAGAAATATGTGAATTGATTTCATGAAAAGCCAAAGAATTAAAAGATAAAAACGTGATATATATATATATATATATATATATATATATATATATATATATTATTATCTAGTAAATTAGTAAACTATGAGAATTTTAGTAATTTAAACGACGACTGAAAATGACGGTAGGTATGGAGATGAAGACATGGAGATATGTATATACTCATCCTCTTTACATATCTATCGTCTTTTTTATCATTGTACTCCATTGAAAAAATTGAATATTACCCATAATCATATTCATACCCAATCAATGCAGTATATATATATA